>OHAJ01002537.1_pt1 | contig 12284 bp, 8 predicted proteins | sample 1577101 | NCBI WGS metagenome assembly OHAJ01 (sample SAMEA3541531, study PRJEB24748) | human gut metagenome | biome: human gut; feature: human-associated habitat; material: faeces | place: China | collected 2012
GCTCGATTGTCGATCCGTTTACTTTCGCGCGTACTAACGTGATGGGCACGCTGTCGCTCCTACAGGCTGCCAAAGTCTATTGGGAATCACTTCCGGAAGGCTTCGAGGGCAAACTTTTCTATCATATATCGACCGACGAGGTGTATGGAGCTCTTGAACTGACAGATCCGGATGGTATAGAATCTCCATTCTCCACGACGGCATCATCTGCAGAACATCATATGGCGTTCGGTCGGGAATTCTTCCTTGAGACCACGAATTACAATCCCCACTCTCCTTATTCGGCGTCAAAAGCGTCGAGCGACCATTTTGTCCGTGCCTATCACGACACATATGGCATGCCGACACTCGTCACAAACTGCTCGAACAACTATGGCCCCTACCAGTTCCCGGAAAAGCTTATACCTCTCTTCATCAACAATATCCGCAAGCACAAACCGCTTCCCGTCTATGGCAAGGGAGAAAATGTCCGCGACTGGCTCTTTGTCGAGGATCACGCCCGTGCCATTGATCTGATCTTCCATAAAGGCAAACCGGCACAGACATATAATATCGGAGGATTCAACGAGTGGAAAAACATCGATCTGATCAAAGTGATCATCAAGACCGTAGACCGCCTGCTCGGTAATCCGGAAGGATATTCCGATGGACTTATCACATACGTCACCGACCGCAAAGGCCATGACATGCGCTATGCGATCGACTCGCGCAAGCTCCAGAAGGAACTTGGCTGGGAGCCGAGCCTGCAGTTTGAGGAAGGCATAGAGAAGACGGTCCGGTGGTATCTTGACAATCAGGACTGGATCGACAACATAACCTCAGGCGATTACGAAAAGTATTACGACGAGATGTACGGAAACAGATAAGCCGCATACATAGCTGTTTTCTGCGCCCTGCACGCCGCCGGGCGCAGAAAATAATAGAAAAAGGTCGACTCACGTCGACCTAATTTCTTAATTAAAACAACAATAACAACTTTTTCAGAACGCTTATAGCAGTATAACCTTATATCATTTAGATAGTTTTTCAAACCTTACGTCATTATAACATGACGACATGTCAAAAGGTTTGGTCTATGGCATAATTTTTTCAAAAAAAAATTCAAATCTGTCAGAGTGAACCTATGAAAGAGCTGATCAACAAGTATGTATGGATTGTAGACACACTGTCGCGGTATGACCGTCTGTCACGTGCCGAGATCAATGAACTCTGGATGCGCTCGGCCTACGGTGACGGCACCCCCATGCCCGAGCGCACATTCTATTATTACCGCCGCGGCATTGAGGAGAATTTTCATATCGACATCCTTTGCGACAAAGCCGGCAAATATTACATAGATCCCGGCCAACGAAAACAGAACCGGGCGGTCACAAACTGGCTTCTCGAATCCTACGCCGCCAATTCGGCCATGAAAGACTCGGCCATCCCAACAGAACGTGTTTCGGTGGAAGACGTGCCGTCGGCCCGTGAATTTCTGCCAATGGTGCTGGGCGCCATAGGAGACTCCTCTAAATTGCGGTTCACATATGCTGGTTTCTCCCGTACACTTCCGGAGAAAGACATTCTTTTCCATCCCTATTTCGTGAAGCGCTACAAACAGAGATGGTACATGATCGGGCTGAAAGAGAAATCAAATGACATACGCACATACGCCCTTGACCGTGTCAAGGAGATGACCACCGTGAGCGGAAATTTCGAGATGCCCGATATCACGCCTGAACCTTTTTTCTCCAACCTGATAGGTATAACCGACTCCAAGGGAGCAGTCCGGAAAGTGCGCGTCATGACCACTCCGGTACAGGCAAAGTATTTTCGGGCGTTGCCTTTCCATTCCACCCAGGAAGAAACAATTCACGACAAATATTCGATATTCACCTACAGACTCAAACTAAATTACGAACTCGTGCACGAATTGCTTGGATTCGGGAGCTCGCTCAAAGTACTCGATCCTCCGGAGCTGGTCTCCATGATAACCATGGAACTCAACGACACTCTGGCGCTTTATGATTCATGCGAGACAATACCCGGACAAAGCAACAATAAGCGTATTCCGGACGTTTCAAAATAAACAATTAATTTTCAAAAGCTACATATATCGTTTAATTTTTAATAGCTACTTACTTAAACGACTTAAATATGGCCGACTCGAATTTCATAGATTATGTAAAGATACTTTGCCGCAGCGGCAAGGGTGGTGCTGGCAGCCGTCATTATCACCGTGCGAAATATATACCCAAAGGTGGTCCCGACGGTGGCGACGGTGGCCGTGGCGGACACATAATATTGCGTGGAAGCAGCCATATGTGGACTCTCCTCCCTCTCCGCTACCAGCGGCATGTCTTCGCCACTGACGGTGAAAGCGGAGGAGCGGCCAGAAGCCATGGACGCGACGGTGAGGACCGCATCATAGAAGTCCCTGTAGGAACGGCTGTATTCGATGCGGAGACAGGCGACTTCCTCTGCGAGATAACAGAAGACGGGGAGGAAATAAACCTGTTGCGCGGCGGCAAAGGCGGTCTGGGCAACTGCCATTTCGCCACTTCGACCAACCGTGCCCCCCGTTACGCGCAGCCCGGACAACCAGCGATCGAAAAAGCCGTAGTGCTTGAGCTTAAGCTGCTTGGCGATGTCGGACTTGTCGGATTTCCGAATGCAGGCAAATCGACACTGCTCTCCGCACTGTCGGCGGCCAAGCCGAAAATCGCAGACTATCCCTTTACTACAATGGAGCCTTCTCTCGGCATTGTAGACTATCGCGGCACGCAGTCTTTCGTAATGGCGGATATCCCCGGAATTATCGAAGGCGCTTCCGAAGGCAAGGGCCTTGGACTCAGGTTCCTGCGCCATATCGAACGCAACGCGGTTCTCCTCTTCATGGTTCCGGCTGATTCCGACGACATCAAGGCCGACTACGAAGTGCTGCTGCGCGAACTCCATGAGTTCAATCCGGACCTGTCAGACAAAAGTCGTGTACTCGCCATCTCGAAGTCAGACATGCTTGACGACGAACTGCGGGAAGAGATCGCAAAAACCTTGCCGACGGATCTGCCGACTGTATTCATATCAGCTGTCACGGGACAGGGTCTGACGGAACTCAAGGACATATTATGGCGCGAGATCAACTCGGAAGAAAACAAAAACAACTTCTCTATAACACACCGCAGACTCGATCCGCGGCATCGTGTCGAGGAAGAAGACAACTTTATCTTCGAACAGGAACCGCTCGATGATGATGAGCCAAGACTCGAGACCGACGAGGACTGGGAGGACGAGTTCTGGGACGAGGAGTCATCTGTCAACAACTGACAATCCACCGATGGAGAAACTTGAAATTGATCTCAACAGAATAATCCGCTCGCGTATAGGAGGCTGGAAGGGCCGTCTTATACCGGGCTTTCTTATATCAGCCCTCGAACGTCTGGTTCATCAGAAAGAATTGAACGCCACGCTCGATGCCACATATCCGGCCGAAGGTACGGCATTTGCAGAGGCGGTATATGAATACTTCGATCTGACACTCGACGTGAGGGGCATGGAAAATATCCCGGACTCCGGGCGCTTCATATTTGCTTCCAACCATCCTCTCGGAGGGCTGGACGGCATCGGACTTATAAAGGCGCTCGGTTCACGGTATGGCGATGACGGTATCCGTTTTCTCGTCAATGACATGCTTATGAATGTCGAGCCGCTCCGTCCGGTATTCCTGCCGATAAACAAATATGGTTCGCAGGGCCGCAAGGCTGCAAAGGCAATCGCCGACGCATATGCGTCGGATATGCAGATGCTGATTTTCCCGGCGGGCCTTGTGTCGCGACTTCATCCTGACGGAGAGATCCGCGACCTCGCATGGCAGAAATCTTTCATCCAGAAAGCAGTCGAATATGAACGGGACATCATTCCGGTCCGGTTCGAGGGGCTGAACCGCAACCGGTTCTACCGCACGGCATGGTGGCGCAAGCGTCTCGGCGTGAAAATCAACATCGAGCAGGCCATGCTCCCCGCCGAGCTCTGTGCCGCCCGAGGCAATTCATATCGTGTCATATTCGGCCGGCCTGTCTCCTGGGGGCAACTCGCCGACCGTATCGCCGCCGGCGCAACCCCGGGCGCCCTCGCCGCAGAAATCCGCACCACCGTCCACACACTTTCACATACAGAGATACCAGAGGCATAAGGGCTTTCCGGACATTTATCAGAGTCATATAAATTAAGGAGGTCAAAACTTTCATAATCCTGTATGTAATTCAAAAGTGCGCACACAACTTAGGTGTAATTATTTGCGTATTCAGTGAATTCTACGTAAATTTGCAGTCGGTTTGGTATGTCCGGGTCTGACACTCTGCCACAACGTTTCTACAGGTCCGTACGGACTCGACATACGGTACTGACAACTAACATTTAAGAAAGTGGATACTAAGTACATTTTTGTGACCGGAGGAGTAGTCTCCTCGCTCGGGAAGGGCATCATCTCAAGTTCGCTGGCACGACTGCTTTTAAGTCGTGGATACCGTGTGACAATCCAGAAATTCGACCCGTATATCAACATCGACCCGGGTACCCTGAACCCTTACGAGCACGGAGAGTGCTACGTGACTGCCGACGGACATGAGGCGGATCTCGATCTCGGACATTATGAACGTTTCACCAACATCCGAACTTCCCGTGCAAACAATGTGACCACTGGACGCATATACCAGTCTGTGATCGACAAGGAGCGTCGAGGCGATTATCTCGGAAAGACCGTACAGATAATCCCGCATATCACGGACGAAATCAAACGTAATGTCAAACTTCTCGGCAAGACCGGAGACTATGATTTCGTTATCACGGAGATCGGAGGCACAGTCGGAGACATCGAATCGACTCCGTTTCTCGAGGCGGTACGCCAGTTGAAATGGGAACTCGGCAAAAGCGCGCTCTTCGTCCATCTGACTTACGTTCCCTATCTTCATGCGGCAAAAGAGCTGAAGACCAAGCCGACACAGCACTCCGTGAAACAGCTGCAGAGTGTCGGAATACAGCCGGATGTGCTCGTGCTCCGCACGGAAAAGGAGATCCCGCCGGCGATGCTCCGCAAGGTAGGTCAGTTCTGCAACGTGGCTCCGGAAGCCGTCATCCAGAGTCTTGACCAGCCTACCATCTATCAGGTGCCTCTGCGCATGCACGAACAGCATCTTGACGACATCGTCATCCGCCTCACAGAAGCCGATCCTACTCCTGAACCGAATCTTGAACGATGGAACATTTTCCTGCATAAACTCGCAAACGCAGAGAAAGTCGTCAATATAGGTCTCGTCGGTAAATACGTGGAACTTCAGGATGCATACAAATCGATCAACGAAAGTCTGATGCAGGCCGCCACATATCTTGACCACAAGGTCAATATCGTCTACATCCATTCGGAGAAAGTCTCTGAGGCAAACATCGATGAAAAACTCCGCGGCCTGGACGGAGTTGTGATTGCCCCCGGATTCGGACAACGCGGTATCGAAGGCAAGTTCATCGCACTCAAGTGGTGTCGCGAACATGATGTGCCGACATTCGGAATTTGTCTCGGCATGCAGTGCATGGTTATCGAGTTCGCTCGTAACGTTCTCGGACTGGAGGATGCCAACTCTACCGAAATGGACACCAAGACCCCGCATAATGTCATAGACCTCATGGAGGAGCAGAAATCCATTTCCAATATGGGAGGCACCATGCGTCTCGGAGCATATGAATGCTCTTTGCGGCCCGGTTCCCGAGTAGCCGAGGCCTACGGCAAGACCGATATCATGGAACGTCACCGCCACCGGTTCGAATTCAATGAGGAATACCGCGACCGGTTTGAGAAAGGAGGCATGCAATGCGTAGGTGAAAATCCCGCCACACACCTTGTGGAAGTGGTGGAGATTCCTGAAAAACGCTGGTTCATAGGCACTCAGTATCATCCTGAATACCAGTCCACCGTGCTTGAGCCGAACCCTCTGTTCCTTTCATTCGTAAAAGCGGCCATAGATTATTCCGATGAAAAGGCAGCTGAAAAAGATATCTAAAAATTAAAATCACATAATCTCCAAATGGATAAAAACACCCTCAACGGCCTCTTGCTTATGTTCGCCGTCTTCGCACTTTTCATGTGGCTGACGCCGAAAGAACAGGCACCGCAACAGGGAGCCGAGAACCCCGAAGTCACCACCGAGACACCTGTGGCGACGACAACAGACGCGCTCTCGCCGACCGAAAAAGACTGGCTTGTACAGAACATCGCGGCCAACGGCAAAATGCAGATTACCGCCGACAGCGTGCGTGTCTACACACTCAACCAGAACGGCATGAACCTCACGCTTCGCGGAGACTCCGTGACAGGCACCGTGACTGTCAGCGGTCGTGATCTCACATGGGCCGACATCGTAGCCGGCGATCTCTCCAAAATGACGGTGGCCGAACAGCGTGAGGCTATCGCAAAAGTCCGCTCAGCTTCTGTCTCACTCGGCAAATATGGCAAATTCGCAGCTTTCCTGAGTGGAACGCCCCGGACTGTCAGTCTTGAGAATGATGCGCTCGCATTGCAGCTCAACACCAAGTCGGGGTCGATAACACGTGCAGAACTCAAGAAATATGATACGGAATATTCCTCCGACGAGACCAAGAAGACAAAACGGAAGGTCGTGATGTTCGAGGGAGACAAAAACGTATTCAATTTCCAGTTGCCTCTTCCCCAGCCGATCGAGACAGCCGATCTGTATTTCACCCCGAAACAGATCAACGATTCGACCGTACTGATGGCTTTGCAGCTTGCTCCCGACGCCTATTGGGGAATCGAGTACACTCTCCCCAAAGGAGACTCGTATGTGGTAAGAATGCGTGTCGTACAGAAAAATATGGCCGCGCTTGTGCAGTCCAACAACCGCAATCTCGGATTCTCATGGACTCAGGATCTTGCCCGTCAGGAACAGGGCCGTATGTTCGAGGAGCGTAATTCGGCCCTCTATTATAAATTTGCCGGCGGCTCTGTAGAAAATCTCAGCGAATCCAAAGACAAGACCGAGGAACGCAAGGCCAAAATAAAATGGATCGGTTTCAAGAACCAATTCTTCTCCACGGTGATGATCGCGGACCGGCCTTTCAACACTGCCGACTTCAAGTCAACCGTGCTTCAGGGTTCGGATTACCTTAAGAATTTTCAGGCGCAGGCGGTCAGCAACGATTATGACTGGAACAGTGCGAATCCCGTCAATTTCTCTCTTTTCATAGGTCCCAACCTCTACCCTCTCCTGTCAAGTCTCGACAAGACAGTGCAGACAGACGAGGATCTCGATCTGACCAGACTGATACCTCTCGGATGGTCGCTCTTCAGATGGATCAATACAGGTGTGGTGATTCCGGTATTCACGTTCCTTGGCAAATTCATTTCCAACTACGGCATTATCATCCTGCTTCTGACCATTTTCATAAAGCTTATTCTTTTCCCGCTGACCTACAAGTCCTACCGTAGTCAGGCCGTGATGCGCGTGCTCGCACCCGACATCAAGGCGATCAACGACAAGTATCCGGGCACTGAAAACGCCATGACCCGTCAGCAGAAGACAATGGCTCTCTACTCCCAGGCCGGAGCCAACCCGATGTCGGGTTGCCTGCCGATGCTGTTGCAGATGCCTGTGCTCTTCGCCATGTTCTCGTTCTTCCCGTCATGTATCGAGTTGCGCGGACAGAGCTTCCTGTGGGCCCATGACCTTTCGGCTCCCGACGCGATAATATCATGGAGCGGCAACATTCCCTTCATCACCAAATATTTCGGCAATCACATCTCGTTGTTCTGTCTTCTGATGACAGCCACCAACATCATCTACACCTGGCTCAACACCCAGAACCAGGCAAACACGATGCCCGGCATGAAATGGATGATGTATCTTATGCCGATATTCTTCATGGTGTTCTTCAACAACTATGCCGCCGGTCTGTCGTATTATTACTTCCTGTCGCTGCTCATCACGATCATCCAGACCTATTCATTCCGTTTCGTGATCAAGGATGAGACTGTAAGAGCCAGAATGAAAGAGAATGCGAAAAAACCGAAAAAGAAATCCGGTTTCATGGCGCGTCTTGAAGAAATGCAACGCCAGCAACAGGCCATGCTTCGCGAACAGCAGAAACAGCAGGGCAAACGCCGATAAAGAATGAAACAACTCCGGGCCATAAGGATAATGCTGGCCGCACTGTTTTTCGCGGCTTCCGCGGCCTGTCTCATAATAGGACCGCAGATACATCCTATGGCCAAGGCAGCCGGACAGCTGCAGATACTGCTGTCGGCTGCGTCTGTCACATTGGGAGCCACAATTGTGTGGCTCCTGATTACTTTCTTATTAGGACGCGTATACTGTTCCGCCGTATGTCCGATCGGCACATTCTCCGACATATTTCTCAGGATACGCCGACATATACCACGCCTGAACCGACCTTTTTCCTATCGACATCCATCTTCTCTGTCAATACATATAGTCTGGATATATCTGCTTTGCATATTCACCGGAATCGTGGCGGTGCCGTTCGCCATAGAGCCGTGGAATATAGCCCGCAATATGGCCTCGGCCGCCAATCCCGATGCCATAGGCCTGACATGGGCCACAATAAGTCTCGGCACGGCTACCGGAATAGCGGCAGGAATATTATCGGCTATCATTCTCATGGGTCTCGCACTCTGGAGGGGCCGTGAATTCTGCACGAGATGGTGTCCGCTCGGCACAATACTCGGTCTCATACAGGAGCATTCGGTGATGCATATCGAGATAGACCCCGACAAATGCATCAGCTGCGGGAAATGCGAGGACAACTGTCGGTCACAGTGCATAAAGGTCGTAAGCCGATATATAGACGAGGCCCGGTGCGTCAGATGCTTCGACTGTGTGGCCCAATGCCCGGCAGGCGCGATCCGCTATCAGATAAACCGAAACCGACGCCCGGCGACACCGTTGCTGCGCAAGGTAAAACATTCCTCAAAAACATGATACAATACCAGCAATTGCTCAGGCACATACTTGATACAGGAATCCGAAAGGAAGACAGGACCGGCACCGGAACCATCTCCACATTCGGATACCAGATGAGATTCAATCTTGAGGAGGGCTTCCCTCTGCTGACCACCAAGAAGGTTCATCTTAAAAGCATAATATACGAACTGCTATGGTTTCTTAAAGGTGATACCAACGTGCATTATCTTCAGGAACACGGAGTACGCATCTGGAATGAATGGGCGGATCCTGACGGCTCGCTCGGCCACATCTATGGCTTCCAATGGAGATCATGGCCCGATTACGACGGAGGGTCCATTGATCAGATCTCACAGGCAGTACATGACATAATCCACAATCCCGACTCACGCCGTATTATTGTAAGCGCCTGGAATGTCGCGGATCTCGACCGGATGAATCTGCCTCCCTGCCACGCGTTCTTTCAGTTCTACGTAGCTGACGGACGCCTCTCATGTCAGCTTTATCAGCGCAGTGCCGACTGTTTCCTCGGAGTGCCTTTCAATATCGCCAGTTATGCGCTGCTGACCATGATGATGGCCCAGGTATGCGGATTGCGTCCCGGAGATTTCATCCATACACTCGGCGACGCGCATATCTACACCAACCACCTTGACCAGGTCAACCTGCAGCTTACGCGCACCCCGCGCACCCTACCCCGAATGGTGATCAATCCTGACGTGAAGTCCATCTTCGATTTCCGCTACGAAGATTTCACCCTTGAGGCCTACGACCCCTACCCCCCCATCAAAGGCTCCGTCTCCGTGTAATACGAAATTAGAACAAGGGGTATGCGATCAACCGCATACCCCTTATTCTATTTAAGACCATAATATCTTCGGAAATTTTACTGCCATAATCAAAGATTTATTCTTTGTCAAGGATCTCAACCTTTATTGATTTTGCTTTCTTAAAATGCGTGACATACCAGTTTGTCTGCGGCAATATCCAAAGATATTCACGGCCGTCATATTCCGATATGAATTTATTTCCGGAATATGGGACCACTACAAAGCCCTTTCCGAAATCAATCTTAAGACATATGGATTTATCCTCCGCGATACTGTTTGGAAGAATAAGATCTTTACCTACCACCTTTGTTCCGGAGCCATCACCGAGGCTGATTCCGTCCCCGGGCTTGAGATTGCGTAGTTTATCGGGAAATATCACTTTACCAGAACACCCCGTTCCATCATGCCCGTAATATAACCAGATGTAATCCATACCCATATACATAAATCCATAATCAGGAGAAAATCCGGCCAACGGAGAGGCATCCCTCAGAACTATCAGATCTCCGAACAAACTCTGTTGCGGATCGTCCAGATACTGAGGTATAAGAGTTGCCAAAGTTTTCCTGTTCCTGATGGAATATTCGCCGACGATGAATAAATGGCCATATACGACAGATAGCAACAATAATGAAATTACTGTTGATTTTAGTGTATATTTACGTCCATACGTATCAAAATTCACAGGCAATAATATCAATATTGATAATATTGAATAATACCTTAAGGGAAAACCACCTCTTGGCAACCATGGATTCACACATGCTACAATTATTGATGCTATCGCACAGCCGACACATAGTTTAAACATCTTTTTTTGGCAAACCGCCCTCATATTACCTCGAATAATCGTCCATATCACCAAAACGCTCAGAACCCATAAGGCATAATTTTCTTTTATAGCCCCTATAACCAATACCAAATAGCTTTGTGCGTTATTAGTCTTTGCAATACGTACCCAGATTCCAGGACATGACATAATAATGACAAATCCTAATATTACACCGGCCAATGCATAATAAACTGATTTTTTTCTAAAAGTTTTATCAAATAATATCAGAATCAGAATCACTCCGATCAACGGAGCGGAAAAACCTTCATGACAAGCCCCTGCCATTACACCAAGCAAAGTCAGTCTTAGCAGCTTGGAATCAGATTTATCATGCCATAATTTTTTTAAATATATTAGAAAAACTATTATGACAGCCGGGGTAAAAGCATAATTCAACTGAAATACAAGTGATCCCATGCCGTCATACCATGGCAATAAAAACATCCACATACACAATCCAATAGGCACGAACGGAGACTTCCTCCAATTGATGTCGGCCAACACAAAACCTCCTATTACTGCTATTCCCAGACAAACTAAGGTAAATCCTGAACCTACCCATTTGGGAAAGATCAACAATATCGGCGCGAGAAGATTGCCAAACCGGATATTATCATTTCCATAGTGTTCTGACCATGTAGCCCATATCTCACGAAACGGAATACCTCCTCTTAATATATTTCCTCCGTCTTCAGGATAGATAATATCCTGCGATTCAAACCATGGCCTCAGATGCATCATATACCAATAATCATCCGTATACTTCGGCATCCCTATAAAGAAAAGTCCTATCCCGATTGCAAAAAGACTTATCCACACTATATTCCCGGTCAGGCGGAAATTTCTGAAGATAGACATTTTCGTATTCATATCATTTATCATACAAAATCATTCCCGATAAGTGTCCATAGCAATTATCCGACTGAATAATCTCTGTTTTTTCTTGCTGAATATCCTCAGTAAGTAATATTCCTTGTCATCATACTCGGACGTAAAAGGAATAACTACAGCTGCGGCATTCAAAACCGCGCCATTGTCAAGGCCTATATTTATCCGGCCTTGACCATATACAACAGAATCAGGCTCAAAAACATAATATCCGTCAATACAACGCACATGCCCCTCACCCGGCAACAATTCACCTTCATTCGGAGCAATCGAACGTAACCGTTCGGGGACAACCTTGATACCTCCCGGAAGGAGCTCAGATCCACTGATATGGAAAGATGGCATAAGATGTAGATAACCGCCGGGGTACGTATCAAACTTGCTTAATATCATTATAGGCTCATCAATCCCGGAGATCCAGTCATTGTATACATTTCCATAAGGATTACGTAGAAAATCATCTATGATCTCTCTGGACGCAGAAGCGGTCCTTATCACATAAATATCCGTAAGTGCCAAAGATAATCCTGTTGTTCCCAAAAGAAGCGAGCATATGAATATATTGACTATGCTATACTGATTCCAATAGTATCCATAACATTTCTGTAGAAGATAAAGTATACCGATTACAGCAGCCAGATCACACCACCATGCCACTCTTGGCATATTTGTAGAAACAAAAGAAAGTGCGAGTGAGCACACTGCACTCACATTAATCAGAAACATTATCTTGGATCGCAATACGTTCTGAATTCCTTTTCTTGCCAT
>OHAJ01002538.1_pt1 | contig 12282 bp, 11 predicted proteins | sample 1577101 | NCBI WGS metagenome assembly OHAJ01 (sample SAMEA3541531, study PRJEB24748) | human gut metagenome | biome: human gut; feature: human-associated habitat; material: faeces | place: China | collected 2012
GGGAGTAGTCTTTATCTTCTCCGGGACGGTGAAGGCTGTCGATCCCATGGGAGGAGCCATTAAGATTGGCGACTATCTGACTTCCTTTGGGCTGGATAAGCTGCAACCTTTTACGGTATTGATCTCCTTCAACTTGTCCGCTCTGGAATTCATGCTGGGTGTCTGTATGCTATTAGGGGTGTACCGGCGGTATACGACCTTCTTGACCTTGCTGATGATGTCTTTCATGACGCCGCTGACGCTGTATCTGGCGATCTTCAATCCCGTATCGGATTGCGGTTGCTTCGGGGATGCCTTGGTGATCAGTAATTGGCAGACCTTCTATAAGAATGTCGTACTTTTGGCCGCCGCTATTTACGTGTTCATCCATAATCAGCGGCTTTTACAAGGCTATACCTACCATGTCTACTGGTTCGTGGCTTTGTGGTCATATGTCTTCGCTATCGGTTTCGCTTACCGGAATTATAATCATTTGCCGATCTTGGATTTCCGTCCCTATAAGTTGGGTGCGAATATCCCTGCCTTGATGTCGATACCGGAAGGTGCGCCCGAGGATGAATATGCGTATTCTTTTATTTACGAGAGGGATGGCGTACAGAAAGAATTTTCTTTGGAGAACGCCCCGGCCGATGATAGCACGTGGACTTTCGTGGATTCAAAGACCAAGCTGATCAAACAAGGATACGTTCCCCCCGTTACCACATTTCATATTTATAATGAGAATGACGCAGACGTGACTGATGAGTTGCTGAACGACCCGAAAGGTCTCTTTCTTTTGATCGCCCCCCGTCTGGAGAATGCGGATGATGAGCGTATTGACGAGATCAACAATGTATACGATTACGCCTTGGAGAACGGTTTGGGCTTTTATTGCGTGACGGGTTCTTCCGCCGAGGCTATCGCTACATGGAGTGATAATACCGGTGCCGAGTATCCGTTTCTTATGGCCGATGATGTCCTTTTGAAAACGATCATCCGCTCCAACCCGGGATTGGTCTTGCTGAAGAAAGGTACGATCTTGATGAAGTGGCATTACAACGATATTCCACAGGAAGAAGACCTGAAAACGATCGTAAACGGCTATCTGGAAGGAAATACCGACTGGAAAGCGAAAGAAGATGCCCGGCTAATAACCAACCTATTAAGTTTTACCGTACCTTTGTTGCTGGTTTGGGGATACGATGCCTTGCGCAATCGCCGTCGCCGGAAAGGAAAAGAATCTGAATAGAGATTTATTTGTATTACATATTTAAATTATTAAGTTATGAGAAAGAATATTGTTGCAGGAAACTGGAAAATGAACACTACTCTTGCTGAAGGTCTTGCTTTGGCTAAAGGTTTGGACGAGGCTTTGAAGGGTAAGACTCCGAATTGCGATGTGATCATCGGTACTCCGTTCACTCACTTGGCAAGCGTTGCTGCCGCTATCGATACAAACAAGATCGGTGTTGCCGCTGAGAACTGCGCTGACAAGGAAAAAGGTGCTTATACAGGTGAGGTTTCTGCCGCTATGGTAGCTTCTACTGGTGCGAAATATGTGATCTTAGGCCACTCTGAGAGACGTGCTTATTATCATGAGACTCCGGAAATCTTGAAGACGAAGGTTGAGTTGGCTTTGGCTAACGGTTTGACTCCGATCTTCTGCATCGGTGAGGTTTTGGAAGAGAGAGAAGCCGGTAAGCACTTCGAGGTAGTAGACGCTCAGATCGCTGGTTCTTTGTTCGACCTTTCCGCTGAGGATTTCGGTAAGATCATCTTGGCTTACGAGCCGGTATGGGCTATCGGAACAGGCAAGACCGCTACCGCAGAGCAGGCTCAGGAGATGCACGCTCACATCCGTAACGTCATCGCCGGGAAATATGGTAAGGAAGTGGCTGACAATACCTCCATCCTCTATGGCGGCAGCTGCAAACCTTCAAATGCCAAGGAAATTTTTGCCAAACCGGATGTAGACGGTGGTCTGATCGGTGGAGCCGCTCTCAAGGCAGAGGACTTCATGGGCATTATAGAGGCGTTTGATTAATTGAGATACTGAATGTTAAGAAACCTGATACTGACATTGACCATAGCCGGAGGACTTGTTTTTCCGGCTGTGGCGCAGTCTCCTGCTGAGGAATCCGAGGCAGGCGGCGCGAATAATGCCGTTGAACGCATTGTCGAAGAATCCAATGGCAATGTTGTCATCGACATCCCCGAAAATATTCTGAACCGTATTCTCAAGGAGGAGCCCCAGACCCAGAGAAGCAGTAATCCTGTCCTTCGTCCGGGCATAAACAGGCTGTCAGGTTTTCGTATTCAGGTCTTCAGCGACGGACACAACCAGCACTCGCTCGAATCGCGTGCCAAGGCCCGCGGGAGTGCCATTGTCGCAAAATTCCCTAAATACAGAGGTCAGGTCTATTCTTTTTCCAGTTCGCCTAACTGGTATACAAGAATCGGCAATTTCCGCACATCGGCCGAAGCATCGGCCGCGCTTGCGGAACTTAAACGTGCATTCCCGCAGTTTGCGGCAGAGATGCGCGTCGTAAAAAGTCAGATAGTCGTTATTAAATAAAAGAATGGCAGAAGTCAGCAGACATGATCCCCGTCTTGTCGGGGAGATCGCCTCGCATTATGAGGCTATTTTGCGTCTTGTAGGGGAGGACCCGACACGTGAGGGCCTTGTCAAGACCCCGGTCCGTGCTGCCAAGGCATTGCTTGACATCACGTCCGGTTATCGTAACGATCCATTGGCTATCGCCCGTCAGGCTGTTTTCGAGCATGCCGGTTCACGCATGGTGATTGTCAAGGATATTGAATTCTACAGCATGTGCGAGCATCATATACTGCCATTCTTCGGAAAAGTATCGATCGGATACATCCCTGACGGCAAAATGATAGGGCTTTCGAAGCTTGCGCGTATCGTCGATAATTTCGCCCGTCGGCTTCAGGTCCAGGAACGTCTGACCGCGCAGGTCTGCGCATTGCTTTCCGAAGCCATGCCTACCAAGGGGGTGATCGTCAGCTGCACCGCCGAACATCTCTGCATGAAGATGCGTGGTGTCGAAAAGCAGGATTCTGCAACCGTGACATATGATTACAACGGCCTGTTCGAGACTGACCCCGGATTGAGAGAGGAATTCCGTTCGCTCGTCGCCACTATTGACTGACATAATAATAAAACTGAAAGCCCGGCACGGTCACGATGACCATTGCCGGGCTTCGCTGTCCCCAATCGTTATCTTGGATATATCAGACCGATTTTGTATCGGTTCCGTTATTCATTGTTTTCAAGATTGACCGCGTAATAATACTTCTTGCCTGTGGGGTAAAGACCTTTCAGGAAGAGTACATGCTCCTCGTTGTCGTTCTTCATTACCTGATTGTAGATGTATTCCACATCATCTGTCGAATTGACGGGAGTGTCGTTTATCTCCGTGATGATGAATCCGTCTTTCACGCCGGCGTCTTTGAAGGCTCCCCCTTTGAGACCCTGTACCTGCACGCCGTTGGAGATTCCGAGATGCTGTTTTGTCTCGAGGGTTATCTTCATGAATGCGCATCCGAGTTCGGAGAAGTCACCTTTCTTGGTTATGGCGGTGTTGCCCTGGGAGTTGCGGAGGACACCGGTTTTCTGGTAAACCTTGTTGTTGCGGTAATAAGTGACGGTTATCTTGTCACCCGGACGGAACTTGCTTATCTGTTCGACAAGCTGGGCGAAATTGTGTACTTCCACACCGTTGATCGCAGTGATGAGGTCGTCTTCCTGCAGACCAAGCTCTTTGGCGGTACTCATGTCGTTGACCGATGCCACAAGACATCCGGCTTTTGCGGCGGTGATGCCTTTCTCTTTTGCCAGTTTGGCGTCAAGCTCTACTACAGAGCAGCCGAGCATGGCGCGTTGCACGGTGCCGTACTGCCTGATGTCGGCCATGACTTTCTTGACGATCGTGGTCGGAATGGCGAATGAGAAGCCGGAGTAACTGCCCGTGTTGCTGTATATGGCAGAATTGATGCCGATAAGTTCTCCGTTGAGGTTGACAAGCGCGCCGCCGGAGTTGCCGGGATTCAGTGCGGCGTCGGTCTGTATGAATGACTCGATCGACATGTTGCCGCCTTTGTTGTTGGTGCCCAGACTGCGGGCCTTGGCGCTTACGATACCTGCGGTCACAGTGGAGTTGAATCCGAAAGGATTGCCGACGGCAAGTACCCACTCGCCGATCTTCACCGCGTCGGAATCCCCGAAGGTGATAGGGGAGAGTCCTTTTGCGTCAATTTTTATGAGAGCGAGGTCCGAGGCCTCGTCCGTACCCACGATGCGCGCTTCGTATGTTGAGTTGTCGTTGAGAAGCACTTCCAGTTTGTCGGCATTGTCGATCACATGATTGTTGGTCACGATGTATCCGTCTTCTGAAATTATGACACCGGAGCCGAGACCTGTCTGCACAGGCTCCGATTTTTTCTGTTTCTGCTGCTGGCGTGGTTGCTGGCGCTGTCCTCCTCCGGGATTGCCGAAAAAGAAATCGAACATTCCGAAAGGATCATATCCACCTTGATTGCCATAAGGGTTCTGTTGGCGTGATGCAAAACTTTTTATGCAGACAACCGCATTCACGGTTTTTTCGGCAGCTTCCGTGAAGTCTGTCTCGAATGCAGGGGTTGACGCCGTGCGGATAAATTCCGGAGCGGCGGCGTTGGCACAGCTGCTGCCTGCGAGGGCAAACAGAAGCGCGAGAGTGATGCTTGTTTTCTTCATGTGCATATATTTGGTGTTTTCTATAATCGGCAATATGGTATTGTCAGTTTTTGAAAATTTGTTTCACAAACATAAATGCAAAAACCGCTCCGCATATTACACGGCTTAACACAATATGTTAAAAATTAACACTATTTTAAGCTTGAAAACCATGTCGGGATGTTATATTATAAAGAGTGTGAATCGGCTTTCGACTCACACATTAAGTTTAATGCGAGAATGCGGCATAGACTTGCTGTGAGCTTTATCACCGCCTCGGAGAGGCGTCTCCCACATCGGAGCAGCGTCTCTCCGAGACGTTGAAACATAGCATAAGACGTTGAACTCCGGACGGTGGTCATAGTCATAAGACAGTGCCCCCACTTTTATGAAAATGGCATTTCTGTCGCTTTCTCATATGAAAATTTTTATATTATGGACACAAATGATTTGAAAAACACGGCACAGAATCTACAGGAAAAGGCGCAGGATTTTCTTAATAATCCCAAAGTGCAGGATGTTGTGGATAAGGGCAAGGATGTGATTGAGAAAGGCAAGGACTGGCTCCAGAATGGGGAAGGCAAGGAATATGTCGAAAAAGGCAAGGAAGTCGTAGACAATGTCAAGGACAAACTTGAAGATTTTGTAGAGGACAAAACCGGCGGTAAAGGAATCTTCGGTTTTGGCAAGAAAGATGACTGACCGGTTACGGCCGAAGACTGACGGGGTGGAATTGCCTGGACCACGAAATGGCTCGTGAACGGTAATTTCACCTCGTTTTTAATATATGCTTACGTTATAATTTTACGTTATAAGACAAGAATCACTCTCTTAATTCGGACAGATATGGATATCGATAATTTTCTACACAAGACTCCGGCTGATGTCGATCCCAAACCCGGACATCTACTGCTGGCCGAGCCAATGATGCTTGATCCGAATTTTTACAGATCGGCCATTCTTGTTTTGGACAGAGAGGATGACGGCAGTCATCTCGGTCTCATCCTTAACCGGGAATTGCCTGCGACTGTCGACGCCATTATCGCTGAGTGGCCCGGCACGGAGACTATGCCTCTTTTCAACGGTGGTCCCGTCGAGATCGACCGGCTCTTTCTATTGCATCGTCTCGGGCGGATTGTGGATGACAGCATCGAGATCCTGCCTGGAATATATACGGGTGGCAATGCTGACCAGATCCGTGATTATATCGCTTCGGGTGCGGAGACCGACGGGATGATTCGTTTCTTCATCGGCTATAGCGGATGGGGGACAGGACAGCTTACAAAAGAACTGTTGGAAAACTCATGGGCTGTCAATGTCAATCCCGATGCCGCGGATCTCCTGCGTGGAAGCGGTGAAGAGTTCTGGCGCAGGGAGGTAGGCCGTATAGGTCCCGATTACAGGTCCTGGCTTAATATTCCGGCTCATCCGTCACTCAACTGAATCTGAAAGTCTTTTTGTGTATATTAGAAGATTGAGTGCCGTTTCTCCGGAGAGTATCCAGTCTTTTAATTCGCCCGTGAGGCTGTAGCCGGCGTCCTCAAACATTCTCCGGCTCCTGCTGTTGGACTCCGCCACTTTTGCCGCGAGTATTCTCAGGTTGAGAAGTGTTCGTGCGTATTTTCCGATTATGCTGAGAGCTCGGTGTCCATAGCCTTTTCTCCTGTTTTTCTCCAGGATATATATGCCGACATAGGCTGTTCTCCATAGGCCTGATATGTCATAAAGATCTAACAGTCCTATTGTCTCGTTTCCTCCGTTCTCTTTCTTTTCGATCACGAGACGCAACTGGCCCGCGCGTATCGGATCGGGGTCATATGTCTCCGCATAATCTTTGAGATTTTTTCTCGAATATGGCGCTGACATTCCGTTTTCGATCCACTGGCCTGAATCGGATTCCACCTCCCACATCATATCCGCGTCATCCGGTTCGACTGCACGCAACCGGAGTATGTTATCCTCGAGAAATGTCATCAGTCGTCGCTGTTTGTGGAAAATAATGTACGGTTGAGTATCGAACGCCCCAAGGTCAGTTCATCGGTATACTCAAGCTCGTTGCCTATGCTCAGTCCCCTCGCAAGCATAGTGACTTTGACGGGAAGGTCCGCAAGTTTGCGGTAGATGTAGAAATTGGTCGTGTCTCCTTCCATTGTCGGACTGAGTGCGAGAATCACTTCTTTTACATTTTCTGTTTCCGCACGTCTGACGAGGCTGTCGATCTCAAGATCTGCCGGCGAGATGCCGTCAAGGGGGGAAATAAGCCCTCCGAGCACGTGATAAAGTCCCGTATGCTCATGTGTGCGTTCTATGGTGATTACATCCTTGACATTTTCGACTACGCAGATGGTCTGCCGGTCACGTCGCGGATTGCTGCATATCTGACATACGCCTCCTTCGCTTATATTGTGACATAGGGGGCAGTAAGCTATTCCCTTGCGCATCTCGATGATTGCATTGCCCAATGCATATGAAGTTTCAGGTTCTTTACGCAGAAGATGCAGTGCGAGCCGGAGAGCGGTCTTGTGGCCGATCCCCGGCAATTTTGACAATTCCGCGACTGCCGTGTCCAGTAAAACAGAATTATACGATTGATTCATAAGTAACTGTTCAAAATTCTTTTATACTAAACGGTCTGATTATTTCAATGTTTCTTCGACAAAATTTTTGAATCTTTTTCCCTTATCATCAGTCGTGTAGCCCGCTACACTCCTTCTTCTTCAAGAAAAATCTTCTAAAAATTTTATTCGAACAAACATTAAAATAATTTCGACCAGTTACTTACCGCAAAATTAGCAATTATTTCTCTTTTACACAACCTGACGGACAACCGGTAAGATTACAAATTGATGACCTGAGACAATAAAGCCCGTCTACTGTCTCGATGACTGTAGCCGGGCTTCAATGATCCTTAGTGACTTAAGTTAAGCTATCACTTTTTTGCCATTTTTTACATATACTTCCCCTTTTCTGGGTGTACGGTTCACAGTGCCGTCCAGAAAATACACATCGCTTTCGTTCAACTCTGTTTCAGGGATTACGGCGTCCACTCCCGAAGCCTGTTCAAAAGAGTCGCCTGTGAATCTGTAAAGACCTCCATAGGCGAGCGTCACCCATACGACATCGCCGTCAGGCAAGATGGAAGTTATATAATCCGCATCATTGTCTGTTTTGCATTCAAAGGCACGGTAGGAATAGCCTGTTCCTCTCACAAGTGTATTGCCTGCCGCGAACCATATTGTATCGTCTTGAGACGTTACGACATTGCATTTCTTAGGTATGGAACTTATAGGATGTTCCAGCATGGAAAGTCCACCGTCCATATACTGGTACATGCCGTCTTCTGTAGCAAGAAGCAGTTTACCCGGTTCCGGCACACATATGTCATAAATGTCATAAGTGGCCTTGTCGATATAACTTATCTCTCCCTCGGATGTTACAGATCCTAATTTCTTGTCAGGTGTGTTGCCGTCAATACCGAACCAGAGCGTTGCCGAACTGTCATCGTATGCAAGGGCGTCAAACTGACAATATGATGACGTTGGATACGGGCATTGCCAGGACAGCCATTTATTCCCGTCATGCAGGTTGAGATACTGTGAAGAACCGACCCATAGGCCATTGCAGTATAGCATTGCGGATACATTCTGAAGAGGTTCTTCCGGTTGTGCAATCTGTGAAAACTCGCCGTCAGCGAAAGATGCCACACCCTCTCCTTTGCCACATCCTACAAACAGTGAGCCATCGGAAGAAAGGGCCAAGGCCGTAATGTCCGAGTATTTATCCGAACTGAATGTCTCGGAAGTTCCTGTCTGTTTGTCATACCGCACAAGTCCATGTCCTGTTGCCATCCATACACAATCTATGCCAAGCATTGCGTCTCTGTATTCAATCGGAGCTGCTGTCTGGGCGGCACAGTCTAAACTGTATAAGGAAATACAGGAAATGCTGATTGCAGATAGTATAAACTTTCTCATAATACTTTAATTAACATAATTTATTTAACATATATTTTTTTCACATCTATGTGTCCGTTTATGTTGCATCGAACAAGATATACTCCATTCTTGGAAGCATATACGGAATAATCATAACAGCCTCTTTCTAAATCCTGACTATCAATTATTCTTTCTAACGTATTCCCATCAAGATCTATTATATCGATAGCAACTGCAGAATTCCTTGACAAATTTAAATTTACTGTAATTAAAAGAGCTTCGGAATTTATATTAATCTCATCTTCTGTATTATAAAGGTCCTCGACAGAACTATGTTTTTTATTTAAGTTTGCATCCGCAATAAGTTCTTTTAATAGTAATTTTAAGTTTGATGAAATGGAACGAACAATTTTTCTTCCTCCCTCATCGTATTGCCGATTACTGTTTGAAAGATGTATCCTATTCATTTTCTGCCTGTTACTCTCGTTGTTGATTAATACAAGATCTTCAAAGAGAGGGATAACGGATTGAACACCTTTGTTTATCTTGTCATAAACGAGATATATGAGATTTTTATTTGATGTGCATTCAGCTATCAATGCTTCATATTCATCAGTATCCTTTATTACATCAGGATTACTGAAGATTGTATTGTTCCAAATAGATTCCCATGCCGAATAAAGGTTATTGAATTCCGTGACATCGTCGGCATTTATTTTTGCGATATTATTGGAAATATAGGATTCCTGGTATTCGGATAATTTGACATTTTCCATCACGGCTTTATTATCAGCAATAGATTCTTCAAGACTGTAAGTCTTATCGGGATTTTTTTTGGATATATTGTAATGGTACAAAACTTTTCCATAGGCGGCACCATTAAGTGCATTTCTTGGATGGAATGTTCGTGTCAACGCTCCCGGTTTGCTTTCCCAGTCATATCCATGATAATTCCCATCAGAATCTCCTGTGATGGATCCATGAGTGAATTCTACTTCTCCGTTTTGCTTGAATCCCCATAAATCTACTCTGTTTGCATTTGATAGGGGACTTCGAACATATTGGGTACACCCAGGATATCTTTCTGATGAATAGAAAAGGTCAAATGAAGCCAGATCATCATTCCCGGCGTAATAAGCAGATGCCGGATGACAGGGCCACTCCCAATAAGAAGTTATACCTCCGGACCATGATATGCAATTGTATTTGCCATCAGCAGGTGCGGACGCTATTGCATCATCTTGTTTTAAATTATCAAAGAATGGTGTTATAGGACTATTTTTACAGCCGGCATACACCTCACAGCGGCCAATTGGATTATATGAGCCAGTTGAGGATATATTTATACTTGACAATTTTGTATTTTTAGTTAGTTTCTTAGCTATTCGTGCATTTTTTCCCCAATTAAAATCGCCTGAGGACGCATAATCATTATTATAGGAATAAACCTTGCCGTTTGTGGTTCCTCCTTGTACCAGAAACATGAAAGGGTCGCTTTGACAATTTGCAGTAAAAAAATTATAGACGGCTGCTTCTGTAGCATTAAAAGAAATTTTGAAACCCATCGAACAAATAGGTACACTTTCATATGACATTAAATTATTTACATTGATATTGCATAGACCCTTGGACCCATTCTTAAATGTGCGGGCTTTAATGTAATAGGTTCCTGTATATTGTATAGAAATGGTTAAAGTATTATTTCCGTTGTCATCTGATAGGGAAGTCCATGAATATCTCTCGGGAGCATCCGCACTGAATATTTCTAAAAAATGCTTTACATTATTAATACCTTGTGAACTGCATGTTATAGTTTCGCCTGCTTTAAAATATGCTGTGGTGTAGAATGAATACCCAAACCAATCTATTTTTTCATAATTAAAATCATAAGGAATTTTACATCCGATATGGTCAGAAGCCGTATACGATGTATCGTTATATCCTATTCCACCTCCTATTTCTATTATTTTTCTTGGTGTAGACTTGATTGAAGACACATAATCTCTATAAGCAGACGATAACATCATTTTTGCTTTTCTGATGTATCCGGATTTGGAGATTTCAACAAATTCTATATTTGGAATGCAAGGCAAATTTGAATTAAAAGAAATTTTATTATGACCTTTTTTTAAGTAGATCTCATTAGGATATGCAAGCGCACACCATCCTGATTCTTGAGGAGAGACAGGCGTTTTGTAATCTTGACCGTTAACGGACAGTGCATAAGACTGCAATGTTCCATCGGTTTTACGTGCGGCGCATTGCCAGAAACTTAAATTATAATTCCCGGCTTCTGTTGTTTCTATTTCAAAACAGATACGTCCGGAAAACTCATCGGCATATCTTTCTGAAATTTTATTGGAAGACAATGAACTTGCGGCGTCAGTAATCGCTGGTTCACTTGCGTTTACATTCAGTTTTGTCAATATTGACAAAAGCGTGAAAATTAGAAAAAATCTCTTCATGGTGTAATGTTTTTAAAGATTAATAATAGATATAAACAATGATTTCGTAATAGATCATAGTATTACATATCCTATATACGATACTTCCGCAGTGCTGAGGGTGATGCGGTATTCACCGGTTAGCGAGAAAAGCGCGTCGATAAACTCCGGCTCGTCCCCGTATGCGCCCACGCATGTGTTATTGCTGTCGTAGATCTCATACAGAATGAAATCGGGAGTCTCCTGTCCGAGAAATCGTACACCATTTTCCCTATCCAGACTACAGGCGATATGACGCCCTGGAATCCTATGTCCCTCGTCCCCCTCTTCGGGATGTGCACTCAGATTTGTCTTGACCATATAAACGGTCTGAGTTGTTCCCGGGCTCAGAGCCATACACCCGAATGATATGCCTGCAAGTGCCAGACATCCTAATACCTTTAAATTTGCCATAGTATTTAAATTTTGTTAACGCTGCAAATTTACCTCGCCTTCAGGCCGCTACAAAAAAATATTGTGCGATTTTTGTGCGAGAGACAAAAAATCGCACAAAAATCGCACAAAAACAGAATAAATGTTCTTTTACAATGAAAGAACTATGATATCGAATCGGTTCGCTCCCGCATTTTCTCCCAATATTTCTTTACAAAGTCTTGCCCGTCGCGAGGAGATCGTGCCTTTGGTCCTTCGGAGAAGCAGTGCAATTTCCGTAGGAGAGAACCCGAGTCTTATCAACAGGCAGAGGTGATAATCGTTTTCATTTATTTTTGATCCGATGAGAAGACTCAGTTTGTCATGGAAGTCTGGCCAGATCTCATTTGTCAGTCTTGTCAACTCCTCCCATAAAGAAGCGCCCGACGGCAATTCCTCTCCGCGGTTCAGATATCCGCGTAGTTTTCCGTATGTCTCCGATTCAGTTATTTCTTTCGGAAGGATGCATGTTCTCGAAGGCCGGGAGTGTCCTGAAGATGCTTTATTCGCCTACGGCAGACAATATTCAGGAACGTCTGCTGCAGAAACCTATCGAATGGGTGATTGCCGTGAAGCTGGAGCGTTATTATACAAAGGAGGAAATCATTACGATGTACCTCAACAAGTTCGATTTTCTTTACAATGCGGTAGGTATCAAGACAGCGGCCGCCACTTATTTCTCGAAGACTCCCAAGGATCTGAAGATAGAAGACGCATA
>OHAJ01002543.1_pt1 | contig 12270 bp, 9 predicted proteins | sample 1577101 | NCBI WGS metagenome assembly OHAJ01 (sample SAMEA3541531, study PRJEB24748) | human gut metagenome | biome: human gut; feature: human-associated habitat; material: faeces | place: China | collected 2012
TGGCACCTGCTGCCAGTGATGTGATCTGCCGCCACCTGTCAGATTTCGGAAGGAACGTGACGGATTACGATAAGATCATTACCGGCGATCTCGGAAAAGTCGGGCAGGAGATTCTCTGGGATCTGACGAGGACTGGAGGGTATGACATCAGCAGCATCCACACCGACTGTGGGATTGAGATCTACGATGCAGACAAACAGGGAACGGGTGCCGGCGGTTCCGGCTGCGGGTGTGCGGCAGTGACGCTTGCGGCACATTTTATGCGGCAGATCGAGGAAGGGAAATGGAAAAGAATCCTGTTTGTCCCGACGGGAGCGCTGCTCTCGACGGTTTCCTTTAATGAGGGAATGACGGTGCCGGGAATTGCACATGCGGTCGTCATCGAGCATGCGGGATAGAAAGGGGGAAATGCTATGGATTATGTCAATGCATTCTGGGTTGGCGGGCTGATCTGCGCGCTGGTGCAGATTTTAATGGAAAAAACAAAAATGCTTCCGGGGCGCATTATGGTGCTTCTGGTGTGTCTTGGCACACTGCTTGGAGCGATACAGGTCTATGAACCGTTTGTGGAATTCGCGGGTGCGGGTGCCAGCGTGCCGTTGCTCGGATTTGGAAATGCGCCGCGATATATAGCAGACACATAAGAAAATGCTTCATAAAAACCTCAACATAGCGGTGCGAAAATACGAAGGACACCATCTACGACCCAGCGGCGCGAATAATGTTTCATATCATAGGGCTTTACCTCTTTACATTTTGCCTGTGTAGCGATGAAATCGTCCTTTATTGCTGCAATAATACTGGAACGATAAAAGAACGAATTGTTTTCAAAGTGGAGAAAGAGACTGCGGTAGTCCAGATTGACAGTTCCTATCGTCGCAACTTTGTCGTCTGATACAAAGCTCTTTGCATGAACGAAGCCGGGAGTATACTCATAAATCTTGATGCCGCCAGTCAGCAACACCTGATAAAAGCTCCGAGACATACGGAAAATCAGCTTCTTATCAGGGATGCCGGGCATAATGATCCGCACGTCTACACCACGTTGAGCAGCGGAAATCATTGCATCCATCAAGTCATCGCCAAGCATAAGATACGGTGTAAAAAACCATGCGTAATCCGTGCTTTGAGAAAGCAAGTCAATAAAGAGCTGATTACTGGTAGCTTCATGGTTAAGGGGCGAATCGTAGTAACTAAGCACATAACCATCAAATGTGTGCGGCGGCGCAGGATACCTTTTGGGATATGTGGGCATTGCAAGCTGTCCTGCTTCTTTTTCCAGCGAAAATGCGTTCCAAAAGGTCAAGAACATATGGGTAAAATTTTTTACTGGCTCACCAGTAATCCGAAAGCCTGTGTCCTTCCAGTGTCCATAGGGATGTTCCAAATTGATATACCGATCTGATAAGTTGATACCTCCGCTATAAGCAACTTCGTTGTCAATAATCAGCATTTTGCGATGATCGCGATAGTTTGCAGTTCCTTTTAAGGCAAGGAAAGGATTAAAAGGAATACATGGAATGCCTTTCTTTTTCAGTTCACGGACATTACTGAAATTGAACGAAGAAATACTGCCAAGATCATCGTATATCACACGTACATCAACGCCCTGCTCCATTTTTACTTCCAGTTCGTTCACGATTGCGTCCCACATATGCCCCGGCTCAATAATGAAGTATTCTACGTAAATCGAGTTTCTTGCATTTTTCAAATCGGCAAGCATATCAGGGAACATATTATCGCCCAACGGATAGTAACGAACCTGCTCAACTGCACACATCGGATATTGCGTTTTTTCTTCCAGCCACCGCACTGTTTGCCCCATGCGTTTTTCGCCGTCAAAGGGCGCTTCTTTTATTGGAAGAGGCTGCGGATTGCAACTCTTTTGAACTTGCTGCAAGCGCCTTTTTAGAGGGCGGGCCGTCCGTTTATTTCCAAAGAGCAGATATAGTAACGCTCCTACCAAAGGTAGTGACAGAATAACCAGCAGCCAAAGCAATTTATAAGCGGTTTCATCTCTCTTTATAATAATAAATACCACCAAGAAAAACGCTGCAACGGAAAGCAGTGACACAATAATCGGTGCGTAAGGGGTCAGCCATTTCATCAACAGCAAAAGCCAGAGCGATTGTAAAGCCACCGCTGGAATAATTGTTAGAATGCGTCGAATGATTTTTCCCATATGTTTACCCCCCTCTATGTTATTTCTCCTCCGAAGATGCTTCCCAATCGCAAACTATTTGTGCCATTTCCTGTGGGGTTTCTTTATAGCCTCGTAATACCCACGCATTCATAAGCCCAAACAATCCATATGTAATAAATTGGATAAAGTAGTGCGTTTTGGCATCGGCATTAGCGACAATGGATGCCGCTTCTTGTAAATAGAAGTTTAGAATCACATATTGGCGATCAGCTGAGTAGAGCAGATCACAAATAGGACGAGTGGAAAGGCAAAATTCAAAAAACAGCCTGATGCCGTCATAACTACCAGTGGCGAAGTTGGTAGCACCGTGTTCGTCGGAAAAGCGCTTCCACAGACATGTGATTTTGAAAGACAGAACTTCATCTTTACTTTTGAAATAACGGAAATAAGTGGAGCGACCTACATCTGCCTTGGCAGTCATCTCCTCAATACTGATTTTTTCAATGGGTTTTTCTTTCATTAGTTCCAGCAACGCTGTACCCATACATTCTTTCAGATAGTCTGTTGTAGCCGTTGTCCTTCGCATAAGAAACGTCTCCTTTAATTGCGTATCATTGAAACAAGGATTGTCATTTGTTCCACTTTCGCTCGGACTATTGACAACGCCTGCTTCTGTGATATTCATAGCATCTATGATACTATCGTTTCATTTATACTATCATTTGCTATTTGCCCTGTCAAGCTAAAATGCGAGTACGACGAGCAGAAAGGAAAACTATGGGTACGATTTTTTCCCGTGTAAAACTCAGCGGAAAGCATGTGGCCGCCCTCTTGGCGCTGATGCTGCTCTCCGCTGTGACAGCCATGCTGCTGCCTACTGCCCTGGCCAGTATGATTGACATCGGAGTGGCCGGAGAAAACCGAAACACCATCCTAATCATTGCGGCGGTGATGGCAACCCTGGCCATTCTGGGCTGTCTTTTCAACATGGCAGCCACGGTGCTGTCCGCCAAGGTGTCCACTAAATTTGCCGCTGATTTGCGGCGTGAGATATTCCATCAGGTGCAAGATTTTTCCGCCGCTGAAATGGAGCGGTTTGGCACCGCTAGTCTAGTGACCCGCAGTACCTCCGATGTGACCAACATCCAAATGTTTCTCTCATTGCTGTTGCGGCTGGGGGTGACTGCACCGCTGATGGCGGTGGCTGGGCTGGTACTCTCTTCTCTGACCGGCGGCGAACTCAGTTCCGTGCTGAGCTTGGCCATTCCCGCCCTCATCATTGGCGTAGGTGTCATTCTGATTTTTGTTTCCCGCTACTCGGTGACCCTGCGGCAGCGGCTTGACCGACTGAACAAGATCTTTCTGGAAACACTGGAGGGGGTACGGGTGATTCGGGCTTTCAATCGGCAAGGGAAAGAAATGGAAAGGTTTTCCCAAGCCAATGGAGAACTGGCCTCCATGACCATTCTCTCTGGGCGGGTGACCGCACTGCTGATGCCGGTGATTCAGGTGATCTTTGGTGTGACTACAGCAGCGGTCATGGGCATGGGTTCCTGGTATGTGTCCGCCGGGGAGATGGCAGTGGGTGACCTGGTGGCCAACAGCCAGTATATCAGCATGATCCTTGCCGCTATCATGATGCTGGCATTGGTCATTATGCTCTTTCCTGTGTCCTATGCCTGCGCTAAGCGCATCGCAGAAGTGCTGAATACCGAGAGTTCCATCAAGGACGGCAGATACAGTGCCGCCTTGCGCAAAGGCCGCGCCTGTGTGGCCTTTGACCATGTGACCTTTACCTATCCTGGGGCGGACGAACCAGTGCTGAAGGATGTTAGCTTCGAGTGCCGGGCCGGGGAGGTCACCGCCATTATCGGGCGCACCGGTTGCGGCAAGTCCAGCATCCTCAAGTTGATCCCGCGGCTTTACGACGCCACGGTAGGCCATGTCTATGTGGACGATATGAATGTAAAACAATATAAATTGAACGAGCTGCGGGATCTGATCGGCTATATCCCCCAGAAGAATGTACTCTTTTCCGGAGACGTGGCCTCCAACCTGCGCTTTGGAGATCAGGACAGCAGTGAGGAACAGTGGCGGCAAGCGGCCTACATCGCCTGCGCCGACGAGTTCATCGAACAGAAGCCGGACGGCTACCACGCCGAAATCGCTCAAGGCGGCACCAATTTGTCCGGCGGCCAGCGCCAACGCATGGCTATTGCTCGGGCTGTCGTAAAAAAACCAGAAATCTACCTGTTTGATGACAGCTTTTCCGCCTTGGATGTGAAAACAGATAAAACACTCCGCATGCGCCTGCGGGAGAGCATGGGGGATTCCACCATGCTCATTGTGGCTCAGCGGGTGGGTTCTATCCTGGATGCTGACCGTATCTTGGTGATGGAGGACGGACAGATCGTGGGGAGAGGCAAGCACCGGGAACTGCTACATACATGTCCGCTCTACCGGGAGATTGCTGAATTGCAGCTGGGAGAGGAGGAAGTGAAACATGAACTGGAATGCGTTTAAACGGCTGTTCCACTATCTGGGACGGTACAAGCTCCGCCTGATTCTAGTGATGATCGCTGCTGTCCTGAGTACCCTGTTTACCGTTTTGACCCCAGCGGTGACGGGCGGCATCACCTCGGAACTGTACGATGGCGTGGCAAGCGGCTCCTTCGACTGGGAAACGATCGTCTGGCTGCTCGTGACGCTGATAGCCCTTTATCTTGTGGCCCAGCTTTTCGCCATTCTCCAAAGCTTCAGCATGACTAAGCTGACCGCCTGCGTTATGGAGACTCTGCGGGGTGATATTGACCGGAAGATGCACCACCTGAAGCTGGACTATTACGACTCTCATACCCAGGGGGAAATCCTCAGCACCATCACCAACGATGTGGACACGGTGAACAACGCCCTGAGCCAGAACCTGACCCAAATCGTCACCCAGGTGGTCACCGCTGTGGGTATCCTGGTGATGATGTTCACAACCAGTCCTATACTGGCGGCCATCGCAGTGGTTATGGTGCCGGTGTCTCTGCTGGCCTCTCTAGGCGTTATGAAAACGGGAACCATACACTACGCCCGGCAGCAGGAACTCCTGGGACAGCTCAACGGCTACATCGAGGAGGTGTACCAAGGGCAGGAGCTGGTGTCGGTGTTCAACTACACGGATCGAGCAAAAGAGGAGTTTGATCGAATCAATGGGGAACTCCAGCGTACCGCTCAGAGTGCCGAGATTGCATCTGGTAAGGTCACTCCAATCACCGACCTGGTAAATAACCTTGGCTACGCTGTCAGCGCCCTGCTGGGATGTCTGTCCGTATTGCGTGGTGAGATGCGGATCGGCGACGTGCAAGCCATGCTCCAGTATACCAAGCAGTTCTCCCAGCCCTTCACCAGCATTGCGGGGATGGCGGGCAGTTTCAGCGCAGCGTCCGCTGCCGCAGGGCGCATTTTCGCTCTGCTGGATGCCTCGGAAGAGACACCAGACCCTGTTCCCGGACTGATGCCTCAGGTCAGCACGGGCGCGGTGGAATTTCGCCATGTGTCCTTCGGTTACTCCCCGGAGCACCAGCTGATGCATGATGTGAACATCACGGTGAAGTCCGGTCAGAAAGTGGCCATCGTGGGCCCCACCGGGGCTGGCAAAACCACCCTCATCAATCTGCTCATGCGGTTCTACGATGTGGACGGCGGTAGTATTTTAGTGGACGGGGTAGACACCAAGGAAATGACCCGTCACGAGCTACGGGATCGCTTTGGCATGGTGCTCCAGGATGCCTGGCTCTTTGAAGGCAGCATCCGGGACAACATAGCTTACGCGCAGGACAATCTGCCAGAGGAAAAAATCATCGCCGCCGCACGATCCGCTAGCGTGGACAGCTTCATCAAGACCCTGCCAGGCGGTTATGATTTTGAACTTTCCACAGGGGCGGAAAATATCTCACAAGGTCAACGCCAACTGCTGACCATCGCCCGAGCGATGGCGTCTGACCCGGAAATCATGATCTTGGACGAGGCCACCAGCAACGTGGACACGCATACGGAGCAGCTTATCCAAAAAGCACTTGCAAAATTGATGCACGGACGTACTTCTTTTGTGATTGCCCATCGGCTTTCTACGATTCGGGATGCTGACATGATCCTTTACATGGAACATGGTGATATTCTTGAGCATGGCAGCCACGAAGAGTTAATGGCACAACATGGAAAATACGAAGCATTGTATATGAGTCAGTTTGCACAGTAAAGTGAGTTTACCGCGATCCGCAATGTGTTCAACGAAATGTATGCCCGCGATACATCCAAAAAGATTCGCGCTACATGGCAGAGCAAAGGCAAGTCCGGCGAGCATTTGACGACCATTCCGCCCTATGGGTATATGAAAAGCCCGGAGGACAAAAAGAAATGGATCGTCGATGAAGAAGCCGCAGCCGTCGTACAGAAGATATTCTCCCTGTGCGCGTCCGGCAAAGGCCCCACGCAGATTGCTAAATGGCTCAAACAGCAGCAAATCTTGAACCCAACCGCCTATTGCCATGCGAAAGGTCTGCCGACCAGCAACAAGCCGACAGCAGACCCGTACAAATGGACAAATGAAACGGTTTCCCGCATTTTGGAGCGCGTAGACTATCTGGGGCATACCGTAAACTTCAAGACCACAAAGAAGTCCTACAAGAGCAAGAAGAAAATCTGGAATGATCCTGAGAATTGGGTGATCTTCGAGAACACCCAGCCGCCAATCATCGAGGAAAGCGTGTTTCTGATTGTTCAGAACATTCGCAAGGCGCGTCGCCGTCCTACCAAGATGGGTGAAATGGGTATGTTCTCCGGGCTTCTGTATTGCGCAGAGTGCGGCGGCAAAATGTATCAATGCCGCGCTACCAACTTTGCAGAGAACCAAAAATATTTTATCTGCTCTACCTATCGCAAGGGTAAGGATCTCTGCACAACCCATTCTATCAAGAACGTAGTGCTGCATGAAATCGTTCTACGGAATCTGCGTGAAGCAATCTCCTATGTTTCAGAGCATGAAGCGGAGTTCGTTCAGGAGGCTGCCGAGAGTGATATGCGGGACAGGGATGCGGAGTTTGTTCGGAAGCGTGAAACGCTGGCAAAGGCGGACGCGCGGATTGCTGAGCTTGACCGCATTATCTCTCGGCTGTATGAGGACAACGTGATCGGCAAGCTGTCAGACGAACGGTTTATCAAAATGTCCCACGACTACGAGCTGGAACAAAGCAACCTGAAATCAATGGCAGAAGTTTTACGCAAAGATCTGAAGCAGCAGGAGCGGCAAAAAACTAATGTCAAGGAGTTTATTGCTGCCGTGAAGAAGTACACGGATTTGCAGGAGCTTGACGCGGCTGTTCTTCGTGCTTTCATTGACAGGATCGAAGTTTCCCATGTTGACAAGAAATCCAGAACGCGGGAAATCACCATCGTCTATAACTTCATCGGTGCATTTGACTTCACACGGGCAATCGAAAATGCCCGCAACACAAGTAAAAAAGAGCAAAGAACGGCATAGCCGTTAAGCTACACCGTTCCTTGCTTCAATGTTTTCCTAAGTCACCGCCGCATCGGGACGCTCTTTTTAAGGCTTTTTCACACACTTACACCACGACGAAGAACTTGACGAGGAACAGCGCGGAGATCACATACGTCAGCGCGCTCACGTCCTTGGCCTTGCCGGAGAACACCTTGACGAAGGTGTAGGAGATGAGGCCGAGGCCGATGGCGTGGCCGATGGAGCCGGAGATCGGCATGCCGATGAGCATGACCGCCACGGGCAGCATCTGGTCCATGTCGCCGAAGTCCACATTCTTGAGACCCTGGAGCATCAGAACGCCGACATAGATGAGCGCGGCAGAGGTCGCAGCGCCGGGAATGATGGCGGCGATGGGCGCAAGGAACATACAGGCGAGGAACAGCACCGCCGCGGTGAGCGAGGTAAGGCCCGTGCGGCCGCCCGCTTCCACGCCGGAGGCGGACTCGATGAAGGTCGTGACGGTGGAGGTGCCGGTGCAGGCGCCCGCGACCGTGCCGACGGCATCGGAGAGCAGCGCTTCCTTCATGTTGGGCATGTTGCCCTCTTCATCGACCATGCCGGCGCGGGAGGCCGTGCCGACGAGGGTGCCGATGGTATCGAACATGTCGATCATGCAGAAGGTGATGACGAGCGTGATGGCGGTGAACCAGCCGATGTTCACAAAGCCCGCAAAGTCAAACTTGAAGAGCGTGGTGGAGACCATGTCGGCAAAGGGCGGAGCAAAGCTTGCCGTTGCAAGGCTTGCAAAGGGGTTCACATGCAGGAAGATGGCGCTGCCCGCCCAGTAGATGACGGAGGAGAAGAGCATGCCGAGCAGCACCGCCGCCTTCACGCCCTTCTTGGCAAGCACAACCATGACGAACACGCCGAGGAAGGCCGTCACGACAGTGAGGACCATCGTGTGATAGCCCACCTCGCCCATGCTGCCCTTGATGATGCTGGGCGTGAGCGCGCCGAAGAAGTCGCGCATCATGTAGAAGGGGCTTGCAAAGCCGTTGCCCTCGGCATAGATGCCAACGTTGGAGCCGAGACCGACGTTCATCAGCATGAGACCGATGGCGGGGGCGATGCCATAGCGCACGCCGAGGGGGATCGCCTCGACGATCTTCTCGCGCACCTTTAAGAGCGTGAGGATCAGGAACACGATGCCCTCCACCAGAATGATGACGAGCGCCGCCTGGAAGGCGGTTTCGTACTCGCACTCGTTGATGACGGCGATGTTGGCAACAACGACGGCGAAGAAGCTGTTGAGGCCCATGCCGGGCGCCATGACGAAGGGCTTGTTGGCAAGAAATGCCATGCAGATCGTGCCGATGGCGGAGGTGCTCCTGCCAGAATGGCGGCAGACGGCGAAAAGGCGCGGATAAACACCTGCGCCAGATCGCGGAAATCCATATTCGGAAGCTCCGAGGCGGGATAGCGCACCGAAAGCTTCAGTTCCCGCAGGCCATATTCCTTTTCAATGTCTCGGCAGAGCGCCTGCAGCTGCTTTTCTGCCAGATACTGCTCCGCCTGCGCGTCCAGATGGATGGTGCGCGTTTCCCGGTCAAGCTCCGCGTGGACGACGGCAAGGCGTCCGAGCGCCTCCGCCAGCTCCTCCGGCAGCGGGAAGCCCGGAAACAGCGCGGGGAAATAAACTTCATTCATATGTTCAAGCTTCCTGTCTGAAATTCACGTTATGTCTTTGTTCGCCTGCGCTTCGGCTGCGGCTTCTCTTCCCGCGTCAGATCTGCAAGCGTGTAGCTGCACAGATACGCGGCGATGTTTGTATCGGACGTATCTATAAAATACCAAAAATTTATGTTTTGGAATATTTGCAGATACCTTTCTAATTTCATTTTAGGTATGCTATAATGCTCTTGTCATGGCAGATGAGCTGAGACTACCAAAAGGAGGAAATATATATGGTAGCAGGTCATCTGAGGGAGCAAAACGGTATTTACCAGATTATTCTGAGTTATAAGGATGCAAATGGAAAGAGAAAGACAAAACAAATCTCTACCGGCCTGAAAATCAGAGGAAATGCAAGAAATGCCGAAAGAATGCTCCAACAAGCACGTCAAGAGTTTACACCGCCTGAAATGGCTGCTGAGCAAGGAAAGGAAGTGAATCCGGAAGAATTAAGTAGTTTAGATACTGATGTTGCTGCACATCAGTCAGATAATCGTAATCTGAATGGTTTTTCTGAAACCACTATGGATAAACCCGATGTGATGAATCTTACTTCATTCAAGAATACGAACAAACAGGGAAATAAGAAAAAACGGGTAATTCCACCCTTTAACCCTAATCTCATGCTACAACCAGTCGATCAGATTTTATTTTGTGATTATATGCTGTTCTGGCTTAAATCCATGAGACATTCGGTAGATGAAGATACCTTCGCTGGCTATCAATGTGGCATTGAAAGTTCCGTTTATCCATATTTTTTGGAAAAAGGTTTTACTCTGTCAGATCTTGAGAAAAACCCACAGCTGATAAAGGATTATTACGATTATTTAATGGATACCAGAAAAGTATCTGCAAATACTGTAATCCACAGACACGCAAATATACGAAAGGCATTGCAGGAATTGTATATAGACGGAACCATAAACTGCAATCCCGCTGATCGTGTTAAAAAGCCTATTAAAGAAGTTTTTGTCGGCAGTATTTACAATGCTGAAGAATTGGATCAGATGTTCCGGGTTTTTCGCGGAGATCCTCTCGAACAGATTGTAATTTTTGCAAGTTATTATGGGATGCGTAGAAGTGAGATTATTGGTTTGAAATGGAAGAACATTGATTTTGTCCGTAAAACAATCAGCGTAAAGCACGTCGTCGTAGAGTCCTGTATCGATGGCAAGCTGAAAATGATAAAGAAGGACAAACCAAAAACCAAATCCAGAAACATGTCGGGGTCGGTGGCCACCACAAGGCTCGACTGGCTCAGTTCGATGTTGTCGAGATCCAGCAGGTCGCCGTCACTGGCCGTAGCCTGCACCACATAGTACACAGCGCCCACTGCCACCAGACTGCCCGCCATAATGCCCAGACAGACGAGGGTGACGATGGTCCGGCCCAGGAATCCGAGAACGGGATGGCCGTGCTTTTCTCCCTGCTCCTGCGGTTCGCGGGGCTCACGGACCCGCCGGTTCTGCTCCCGGAGCGCACCATCACTGTGGAGTCTCCGTCTTTCATTGTTTGAGATAAGGATCGCCTCCTATCGCAATTTTCACTGTTCTGCATCTCAAAGCATCCTCTGACGATGCCGTTTGCTGTTCCTGCTGCGGCCAGACTGCCCACAGCCATAATAATACATTATAGTCCGCGCCGCCCGCTTCCGCAAGGGGGAATCGACCGGATACGATGCTAGTATAGCACATCTGCCCCGCCAAAGTACAGCATCCGGGTGTGAAAATTCTGCATTCCTGTCTGAGGCAGTTTTCTTTTGCACATACTACCGTCTGAAACACCATTTCAGCCGAAAGGAGTCCACTGCCATGCGCAAGGTCTGGCTCTGCATTTTCTATGCGCTGTGCATTTTTACCATCGTGTTCAGCCTGTTCTGGATGGCCCTGCCCAGTCTCCCCTTCCCTGCCGACTCCGGCGAAGAGACGCCGGCCTCCGAGCCGGGTCTGGCCGCGCAGGGCTCCGCCGGGCAGAGCGGCACCGACTTCTACCTCTGCGACGAGGGCGGGCGGGTGGTCGTCTACACCTGCTCCGACAACGGACTGCCCGACAAGCGGCTCCTGCGCACCGGCATCTATGTCAATCTTCTGCCCGAGGCCGATGCCCTCCGGCTCAAGCAGGGCCTCTACGTCACCGGCGAAACGGCCCTCCGGGCGCTGCTGGAAGACCTGGGTGAATAAACAAAAACAGTGCAGACGCTCCCCGGGGAGGTCTGCACTGTTTTTATCCTTTATCAGAATCAGGCTTCGAGCTGCTCCAGCGGGATAAGGTAGTCCTTGCGGCACTGCTCGTAGTTGAGCATATATTCCTTGGTGGGGTTGTGGTGCATCATGTTCTTGAGGGTATGGGAGTCGTAGTCCTCGCCTGCCTCCATGCCCACCAGACGGGCGGCGATGTTGGAGCAGTGGTCCGAGATACGCTCTACATTGTTCAGCACATCGAGATAGACGACACCGGTATCAATGGAGCAGGCACCATCCTTCAGACGCTTGATGTGCTGCGCACGAAGCCGCTCCACGAGGATGTCGATGACCTGTTCCAGCGGCTCCACCTGACTGGCGGTCCGGGCGTCGTCGAACTCGAAGGCGTCCGTGGTGAGGGTCAGTATCTTTTCCAGCGCATTGTCGAGAAGCTTCAGCTCCTGCTGTGCCTTCTCGCTAAAGGTGACTTCCTTGTCGGTCAGCTCCTGCGCTTTTTCTTTGATGTTGACTGCATAGTCGCCGATGCGCTCGCACTCGGTGACAAAGTTGAGCAGCTCGGTCACCTCATGGCTCTCCGCGTCGCCCAGCTCCTGGTCTGCCAGCTTGATGAGGTAGTTGGAGATGTCCACCTCCATCCGGTCGATGAGGTTCTCGCGGACATCGATGGCACTCACGACGTCCTCGTCCATCTTGAGCAGCAGCGGGGT
>OHAJ01002547.1_pt1 | contig 12262 bp, 7 predicted proteins | sample 1577101 | NCBI WGS metagenome assembly OHAJ01 (sample SAMEA3541531, study PRJEB24748) | human gut metagenome | biome: human gut; feature: human-associated habitat; material: faeces | place: China | collected 2012
CAGCCGCCGGAGCGGTGCTTAAGCCGTAAGGCGGGAATTGTGCGGTGTTGCCTTAGAGCAACGATAAATCGCAAATGTTGGTGGAGAAAGCGATGGACGAAGAGAAGGTAACACAGACTGCGATGGAGCCGGCGCAGCAGCCAAAGCCCAAAGCCAGGGGCGGGCAGCGCACGCAGGGCAAAACCGCTTCAGGCACGGGGCAGGGCAGGATGGCCAAACCCCATGCCAGCAATAGCAATACTGCGCACCGCAAAACAGGCACGCAAAAACAAAAAAGCGAACCCCAAAATACAAAATTCCCGCAAGAACCAAAAACGCGGGCGGAACAAGCCGAGCAGACCGAAGCTGCCGCCCCGGAACAGGTGGCAGCCAAGCCCAAAGCGCCGCGCAGCGGGCAGGCAGGCGGCAAACGCCGCCGCAAAAAGGCTGCCCCCAAGCCGGAAGCAAAACCGCAGCAATATGCTGAGCCCCAGCCGGAACCCCCGGAAGCGCCGGAAAAACCGCAAACGCCGGAACCTGCCGCTGTGGCCGAACCGGCTGAAGCAGCCGCCGCGCCGGAAATGCCGGAAAAGGCGGTGCAGGAACCCAAAGCCGCGCAGCTGCCCCAGGCCACGGAGCCGCCGGAGCCGGAGGATGACGAACCGGAACTGACCCCGGAACAGCGCGCTGCAGCAGAGCGGCGCAAGGCGGAGATCACCCGAACGGTCCAGGTTTCGATTGAACAGATCGAGGATGCCGAAGCAGAACAGGCGGAGAAAGAGGCAGATACGCCGGAATCGACTGGCAGCAAAGTGGGCCGAGCCGTGCGGCTGCTGATCGGATGGCTGCTGCTGGTGGTGCTGCTGCCGCTGAAGAAAAGACTTCTTTTGATGTAGTATTGAAGAGCGCTGGTGCAGCTAAACTTCAGGTTGTTAAGGCCGTGAAGGAAGCTTGTGGTCTTGGCTTGAAAGAAGCTAAGGACATGGTAGACGGTGCTCCTAGTGTAGTAAAAGAAGGTTTGGCTAAAGACGAAGCAGAATCATTGAAGAAAACATTGGAAGAAGCTGGAGCTGAAGTTGAACTTAAATAACATTAGCCTGTAAATCAGGTAATTCGGTTAGGAACCCTTCGTGAAAAGGGTTCTTAACCTTTTTGTGTATATATTTAAAATTAAGTTCTACAAATCCATTAACAGATGTCTTCAAATACTGTAAATCAAAGAGTTAATTTTGCTTCGACTAAGAATCCGCTAGAATACCCGGATTTCCTGGAAGTACAATTGAAGTCATTCCAAGACTTTCTACAATTAGATACCCCACCTGAAAAGCGTAAGAATGAGGGATTGTATAAAGTATTTGCTGAAAACTTCCCTATTGCCGATACAAGAAACAATTTTGTTCTTGAGTTTTTGGATTATTATATTGATCCGCCGCGCTATACCATCGATGATTGTATAGAGCGTGGGCTCACATATAGTGTTCCTTTGAAAGCGAAACTTAAGCTGTACTGTACCGACCCCGATCACGAGGATTTTGATACAGTGATTCAGGACGTATTCCTCGGCCCGATTCCTTATATGACTGATAAGGCTACTTTCGTCATTAACGGTGCCGAACGCGTAGTTGTGTCACAGCTTCACCGTTCTCCGGGTGTGTTCTTCGGTCAGAGTGTACATGCCAATGGTACGAAACTTTATTCGGCTCGTATTATTCCGTTTAAGGGTTCGTGGATTGAGTTTGCTACTGACATCAATAATGTGATGTACGCATACATCGACCGTAAGAAGAAATTGCCGGTGACTACATTGTTGCGTGCAATTGGCTTCGAGAATGACAAAGATATTCTTGAGATTTTCGATCTTGCAGAAGATGTGAAGGTAAACAAGACAAATCTGAAGAAGGTGTTAGGCCGTAAACTGGCTGCACGTGTCTTGAAAACATGGATTGAAGATTTCGTTGATGAAGATACCGGTGAGGTGGTTTCTATCGAACGTAACGAAGTTATTATCGATCGTGAAACCGTACTGGAAGAGGAGCATATAGATGAAATTCTGGAATCGGGAGTTCAGAACATCCTTTTGCATAAGGATGAACCGAACCAGTCCGATTTCTCTATCATATATAATACGTTGCAGAAGGATCCGAGTAACTCGGAAAAGGAGGCTGTGTTGTATATCTACCGTCAGTTGCGTAATGCTGATCCGGCTGATGACGCAAGTGCACGTGAAGTTATTAACAACCTCTTCTTCTCGGAAAAACGATATGACCTTGGTGATGTGGGGCGTTATAGAATCAACAAAAAATTGAATCTGACGACTGATATGGACGTACGTGTCCTCACGAAGGAAGATATTATTGAAATCATTAAATATCTGATTGAGTTAATTAACTCAAAGGCAGATGTGGATGATATTGACCACTTGAGCAATCGTCGTGTACGTACAGTAGGTGAACAGCTTTCTAATCAGTTTGCCGTTGGTCTGGCTCGTATGTCCCGTACGATTCGTGAACGTATGAATGTTCGTGACAATGAAGTGTTTACTCCGATTGATTTGATTAATGCTAAGACCATTTCTTCTGTTATCAATTCATTTTTCGGAACGAATGCGTTGTCTCAGTTCATGGACCAGACAAACCCGTTGGCTGAAATTACACATAAGCGCCGTATGTCTGCATTGGGACCTGGTGGTCTTTCTCGTGAACGCGCCGGATTTGAGGTTCGTGACGTTCACTACACGCATTATGGTCGTCTTTGTCCGATTGAGACTCCTGAAGGTCCGAATATCGGTTTGATTTCTTCATTGTGTGTGTTTGCTAAGATTAACGAGTTAGGATTCATTGAAACTCCGTACCGCAAGGTAGAAAACGGAAAAGTGGACCTATCTGATAATGGCCTGATTTATCTGACTGCTGAGGAAGAAGAAGAAAAAATTATTGCACAGGGTAATGCTCCATTGAATGATGATGGTACATTTGTGCGTAATAAAGTAAAATCTCGTCAGGATGCTGATTTCCCGGTTGTCGAACCAGCGGAGGTAGATCTTATGGACGTTTCTCCCCAACAGATTGCATCAATTGCAGCTTCATTGATTCCGTTCCTGGAACATGACGATGCTAACCGTGCGTTGATGGGATCAAACATGATGCGTCAGGCAGTTCCTCTTTTGAGAAGTGAGGCGCCGATTGTTGGTACAGGTATCGAACGCCAGTTGGTCAGAGACTCTCGTACACAAATCACTGCTGAAGGTGATGGTGTCGTTGATTTCGTGGATGCTACTACTATTCGTATTTTGTACGACCGTACGGAAGATGAAGAGTTTGTTAGCTTCGAGCCGGCTTTGAAAGAATATAGAATTCCTAAATTCCGTAAAACCAACCAGAATATGACTATTGACTTGCGTCCGATTTGTGACAAAGGTCAACGTGTGAAGAAAGGCGATATCCTGACAGAAGGTTATTCTACTGAAAAAGGTGAGTTGGCATTGGGTAAAAACCTATTAGTCGCTTATATGCCTTGGAAGGGTTACAACTATGAGGATGCTATCGTTTTGAATGAACGTGTGGTACGTGAAGACTTGTTGACTTCTGTACACGTAGAAGAATATTCTCTGGAAGTTCGTGAAACGAAACGTGGTATGGAAGAATTGACTTCTGACATTCCGAATGTAAGTGAAGAAGCTACAAAAGATCTGGATGAAAACGGTATTGTAAGAATCGGTGCCCGTATCGAACCGGGTGATATTATGATTGGTAAGATTACACCGAAAGGTGAATCTGATCCTTCTCCGGAAGAAAAATTGCTTCGTGCAATCTTCGGTGATAAGGCTGGTGATGTAAAAGATGCTTCATTGAAGGCTTCTCCTTCTTTGAAAGGTGTCGTAATTGATAAGAAGCTGTTCTCACGTGTTATCAAAAATCGTAGCTCTAAGCTGGCTGACAAAGCATTGTTGCCTAAGATTGATGATGAATTTGAATCAAAGGTAGCAGACTTGAAACGTATCTTGGTTAAAAAATTGATGATTTTGACCGAAGGTAAGGTTTCTCAAGGTGTGAAAGACTATTTGGGTGCGGAGGTTATCGCTAAAGGCTCTAAGTTTAGTGCATCTGATTTCGATTCACTCGATTTTACTTCTATCCAGTTAAGTAATTGGACTAGTGATGAACATGCTAACGGTATGATTCGTGACTTGGTGATGAATTTCATCAAGAAATACAAAGAACTGGATGCTGAACTGAAACGTAAGAAGTTTGCTATTACTATCGGTGACGAACTTCCGGCTGGTATTATCCAGATGGCTAAAGTATATATTGCTAAGAAACGTAAGATCGGTGTCGGTGATAAAATGGCAGGTCGCCACGGTAACAAGGGTATCGTGTCACGTGTTGTACGTCAGGAAGATATGCCGTTCTTGGCTGACGGTACTCCGGTTGATATCGTATTGAATCCGTTGGGCGTGCCTTCTCGTATGAACATCGGACAGATTTTTGAAGCTGTGCTTGGACGTGCCGGAAAGACATTGGGCGTGAAATTCGCAACTCCTATTTTCGATGGTGCTACAATGGAAGATTTGGACGAATGGACAGACAAAGCTGGATTGCCTCGTTACTGTAAAACTTATCTTTGTGATGGCGGTACAGGTGAGCAGTTTGACCAGGCAGCTACCGTAGGTGTGACTTATATGTTGAAGTTAGGGCACATGGTTGAAGACAAAATGCATGCTCGTTCTATTGGCCCGTACTCATTGATTACTCAGCAACCTCTTGGTGGTAAAGCACAATTCGGTGGTCAGCGTTTCGGAGAAATGGAGGTTTGGGCACTTGAAGGCTTTGGCGCTGCTCATATCCTACAGGAAATTCTGACTATTAAGTCTGATGACGTAGTAGGACGTTCGAAGGCTTATGAAGCAATTGTGAAAGGTGAACCGATGCCGCAACCTGGTATTCCGGAATCCTTGAACGTATTGTTACACGAGTTGAGAGGTTTAGGTTTGAGTATCAACCTAGAATAAAATAATGAAAGAATGTGAGATGTCAATGTACCGATGAAGGTCTGTTGGCATCCGCACTTTTTTCAATTTCCAATGATTCAATTATCAAATCTCAATTATATAGAGTATGGCTTTTAGAAAAGAAAATAAGACGAAAAGTAATTTCTCGAAGATCTCAATTGGTCTGGCTTCTCCGGAAGAAATCCTTGAGAATTCGAGTGGTGAAGTTTTGAAGCCTGAAACCATTAATTACCGTACGTACAAACCCGAACGTGACGGTTTGTTCTGCGAGCGCATTTTTGGTCCTATCAAGGATTATGAATGTCATTGCGGTAAATACAAGCGTATCCGTTATAAAGGTATCGTCTGCGACCGTTGTGGTGTGGAAGTTACTGAAAAGAAAGTGCGCCGTGAACGTATGGGACATATCCAGCTGGTTGTGCCGGTGGCTCACATCTGGTATTTCCGTTCGCTTCCTAATAAAATCGGTTATTTGCTCGGATTGCCGACAAAGAAACTGGATTCGATTATATACTACGAACGTTATGTTGTTATTCAGCCGGGTGTGAAAGCTGAAGATGGCGTAGCCGAATATGATTTGCTTTCTGAAGAAGAATATCTGGATATTCTGGATACGCTTCCGAAAGACAATCAGTATCTTGAAGATAATGATCCGAATAAATTTGTTGCAAAAATGGGAGCCGAAGCTATTTATGATTTGCTGGCTCGTTTGGATCTGGATGCTTTGTCTTACGAATTGCGTCACCGCGCCGGAAACGATGCGTCTCAGCAACGTAAGAATGAAGCTTTGAAACGTCTTCAGGTAGTAGAATCGTTCCGCGCATCACGTGGACGTAACAAACCGGAATGGATGATCGTACGTATCGTACCGGTTATTCCGCCCGAACTTCGTCCGTTGGTTCCGCTGGATGGTGGCCGTTTTGCTACATCTGACTTGAACGACCTTTATCGTCGTGTGATTATCCGTAACAACCGTTTGAAACGACTGATTGAAATCAAGGCTCCGGAAGTAATCTTGCGTAATGAAAAACGTATGCTTCAGGAATCTGTCGATTCTTTGTTTGATAACTCACGTAAGTCAAGTGCTGTGAAGACAGACGCCAACCGTCCGTTGAAGTCATTGTCTGACAGTTTGAAAGGTAAACAGGGACGCTTCCGTCAGAACTTGCTGGGTAAACGTGTTGACTACTCTGCTCGTTCCGTAATCGTCGTTGGTCCGGAATTGAAGATGGGTGAATGCGGTATTCCTAAATTGATGGCTGCCGAATTATACAAGCCGTTTATTATTCGCAAGCTCATCGAACGTGGTATCGTTAAGACTGTTAAGTCTGCAAAGAAAATCGTAGACCGCAAAGAGCCGGTGATTTGGGATATCTTGGAACATGTAATGAAGGGACACCCGGTACTGTTGAACCGTGCTCCGACCTTGCACCGTTTGGGTATTCAGGCTTTCCAGCCTAAAATGATCGAAGGTAAAGCTATCCAGTTGCACCCGTTGGCATGTACGGCATTCAACGCCGACTTTGACGGTGACCAGATGGCTGTTCACTTGCCTTTGAGTAATGAAGCAATTCTTGAAGCACAAATGTTGATGCTTCAATCACATAATATCTTGAATCCGGCAAACGGTGCGCCTATTACTGTGCCTGCACAGGATATGGTTCTTGGTTTGTACTATATTACTAAGTTGCGTGCCGGTGCAAAAGGTGAAGGTTTGACATTCTACGGACCGGAAGAAGCGTTGATCGCTTACAATGAAGGTAAGGTAGATATTCATGCTCCGGTGAAGGTTATCGTGAAAGACGTTGATGAAAATGGTAACATTGTAGACGTAATGCGCGAAACTTCAGTAGGACGTGTGATTGTGAATGAAATCGTTCCACCTGAAGCTGGTTATATCAATACAATTATCTCTAAGAAATCTCTTCGTGATATTATTAGTGATGTAATTAAGGTATGTGGTGTGGCTAAGGCTGCCGACTTTCTGGATGGAATCAAGAATTTAGGTTATCAGATGGCGTTCAAGGGTGGTTTGTCATTCAACTTGGGTGATATTATCATTCCGAAGGAAAAAGAAACTTTGGTACAGAAAGGTTACGACGAAGTTGAACAAGTCGTAAACAACTATAACATGGGTTTCATTACCAATAACGAACGTTACAATCAGGTAATTGATATTTGGACACATGTGAACTCCGAGTTGTCTAATATCCTGATGAAGACTATTTCTTCGGACGATCAGGGTTTCAACTCTGTATATATGATGCTTGACTCTGGTGCCCGTGGTTCTAAAGAGCAGATTCGTCAGTTGTCAGGTATGCGTGGTTTGATGGCAAAACCGCAGAAAGCAGGTGCTGAAGGTGGTCAGATCATCGAGAACCCGATTTTGTCGAACTTTAAAGAAGGACTTTCGGTGTTGGAGTACTTTATCTCTACCCACGGTGCTCGTAAAGGTTTGGCGGATACCGCTTTGAAGACTGCCGATGCTGGTTATTTGACTCGTCGTCTGGTGGACGTATCACACGATGTGATTATTACAGAAGAAGACTGCGGTACACTCCGCGGATTGGTTTGTACGGACCTTAAGAATAACGATGAGGTTATTGCTACTCTGTACGAACGTATCTTAGGCCGTGTTTCCGTACATGATATTATTCATCCTACCACAGGTGAATTGCTTGTTGCCGGTGGTGAAGAAATCACAGAAGAAGTAGCCAAGAAGATTCAGGAGTCTCCGATCGAGAGTGTTGAAATCCGTTCGGTATTGACTTGTGAAGCTAAGAAGGGTGTTTGTGCTAAATGTTACGGACGTAACCTGGCAACGAGCCGCATGGTTCAGAAGGGTGAAGCTGTCGGTGTAATCGCTGCTCAGTCTATTGGTGAGCCGGGTACACAGTTGACATTGCGTACATTCCACGCCGGTGGTACTGCTGCAAATATTGCAGCTAACGCCAGTATCGTTGCTAAAAATAATGCACGTCTTGAATTTGAAGAGTTGCGTACAGTAGATATCGTTGACGAGATGGGTGAATCTGCAAAAGTGGTAGTAGGTCGTTTGGCCGAAGTACGTTTTGTGGATGTGAATACCGGTATCGTTCTTTCTACTCATAACGTACCTTATGGTTCAACACTGTATGTAAGCGACGGCGACTTGGTAGAAAAAGGCAAACTGATTGCTAAGTGGGACCCGTTCAATGCTGTTATTATCACAGAAGCGACCGGTAAGATCGAATTTGAGGGCGTGATTGAAAACGTTACTTATAAGGTTGAATCGGATGAAGCAACAGGGCTTCGTGAAATTATTATTATTGAATCCAAGGATAAAACCAAAGTTCCTACCGCTCATATCTTAACAGAGGACGGTGATTTGATCCGTACTTATAACTTACCGGTAGGTGGTCACGTTATCATCGAGAACGGTCAGAAGGTAAAAGCCGGTGAAGTAATCGTGAAGATTCCGCGTGCCGTAGGTAAGGCGGGTGATATCACGGGTGGTCTTCCTCGTGTTACTGAATTGTTTGAAGCTCGTAACCCGTCAAATCCGGCTGTCGTTTCTGAAATCGACGGTGAGGTGACAATGGGTAAGATCAAACGTGGTAACCGTGAAATCATCGTAACTTCCAAGACGGGTGAGGTTAAGAAGTATCTGGTTGCACTGTCTAAGCAGATTCTGGTACAGGAAAATGACTATGTACGTGCTGGTACTCCGTTGTCTGACGGTGCTACTACTCCGGCAGATATCTTGGCAATCAAGGGTCCTACAGCTGTACAGGAATATATCGTGAATGAAGTTCAGGATGTATACCGCTTGCAGGGTGTGAAGATCAATGATAAGCACTTTGAGATTATCGTTCGTCAGATGATGCGCAAAGTACAAATTGATGAACCGGGAGATACTCGCTTCCTCGAACAGCAAGTCGTAGACAAACTGGAATTCATGGAAGAAAATGATCGTATCTGGGGCAAGAAAGTCGTAGTGGATGCTGGTGATTCTCAAAATATGCAAGCTGGACAGATTGTAACTGCCCGCAAGTTGCGTGATGAGAATAGTATGTTGAAACGTCGTGACTTGAAACCGGTTGAGGTTCGTGACGCTGTTGCTGCTACCTCTACTCAGATCCTTCAAGGTATCACGCGTGCTGCTTTGCAAACATCAAGCTTTATGTCGGCTGCTTCCTTCCAGGAAACAACGAAAGTCTTGAATGAAGCTGCTATTAACGGTAAGATCGATAAGCTTGAAGGTATGAAGGAAAATGTGATCTGTGGTCACTTGATTCCTGCCGGTACCGGACAGCGCGAGTTCGAAAAGCTCATCGTTGGATCAAAAGAAGAGTATGACCGTATCTTGGCTAACAAGAAAACAGTACTTGACTACAATGAAGTAGAATAAATACAATTCAATTGACTATATGAAAAGGAGCAGTTGCCTGATTGGGCAATTGCTCTTTTTTTTATTTCTTTTTTACTCGCGTGTATTACCATTAGTTTCAGGAAAAATGTGTTATTTTGCAGGATAACTTTTTAATCATATTAAATATGGAAGAACAAAATAACAACGGACAATTACAGATTGAATTGAGAGAAGAGGTTGCACAAGGAACTTATGCAAATCTTGCTATTATTACTCATTCGAGTTCTGAATTCATCCTTGACTTCGTGCGCGTAATGCCGGGCATACCGAAGGCTGGTGTGCAATCTCGTATTATTGTGGCTCCGGAGCACGCAAAACGTCTGCTGCGGGCATTAGAAGATAATATAGCAAAGTATGAGCGCGTATTCGGTCCGATTCGTACTTCGGATGAACCCCCTATTTCTCCTTTGACGGGTGTAAAAGGCGAAGCGTGAGGATGATATAAAAACATTAAAAAAGAAAAAAAAGTTGTAGCGCATTGAATATTCAAATATTATTCGTATTTTTGCAGCCCAAAATGTATAGTTACGAAATTAATATAACAATAATATAAATCAAAAAACAATTAAAATGCCTACAATTCAGCAATTAGTAAGAAAAGGACGCGAAGTGCTGGTGGAGAAAAGTAAATCTCCAGCCTTGGATTCATGTCCTCAAAGACGTGGCGTTTGCGTGAGAGTATACACTACTACTCCGAAGAAGCCGAACTCTGCAATGCGTAAAGTAGCTCGTGTACGTTTGACTAACCAAAAAGAGGTAAACTCTTACATTCCGGGAGAAGGACACAACTTACAGGAACACTCAATCGTTTTGGTACGTGGCGGTCGTGTAAAAGACCTTCCGGGTGTACGTTATCACATCGTTCGTGGTACACTTGATACAGCAGGTGTTGCTGGCCGTACTCAAAGACGTTCTAAATACGGAGCTAAACGTCCGAAACCGGGACAAGCTGCACCAGCTAAGAAGAAATAAGGATTAAAATTTAATTAAAATTAAAGTAATAACTTACGTTTTAGTTTGTTGGAGATGCTAAGGGTTGAGTAAATTCTCCGGAGGGAGAGTTGAAGAAGTCAAGAAGTAACAACCAAGAACAAAAACATTATTTTTCAAACAAATGAGAAAAGCAAAACCTAAAAAACGCGTTATCCTTCCGGATCCCGTTTTTAATGATCAAAAGGTTTCTAAGTTTGTAAACCACTTGATGTATGATGGTAAAAAGAATACATCTTATGAAATCTTTTATGCCGCTCTGGAAACAGTGAAAGTAAAACTTCCTAATGAAGAAAAATCTGCTCTCGAAATCTGGAAAAAGGCTTTGGATAATGTGACTCCACAAGTGGAAGTTAAGTCTCGCCGTGTAGGTGGTGCTACTTTCCAAGTTCCTACAGAAATCCGTCCGGACCGTAAGGAATCAATCTCAATGAAGAACTTGATTCTGTTTGCTCGTAAAAGAGGTGGTAAATCAATGGCTGATAAGTTAGCTGCTGAAATCATGGATGCCTTCAATGAACAAGGTGGTGCATACAAGCGTAAAGAAGATATGCATAGAATGGCTGAAGCTAACCGTGCATTTGCTCATTTTAGATTCTAATACTATTAAGATACAATCAATTAAAAACTTAAAGTAAAGGATATAAAATGGCTAAGCAAGATTTACATTTGACTCGTAATATCGGTATCATGGCTCACATCGATGCCGGAAAGACAACAACTTCTGAACGTATCCTGTTCTACACCGGATTGACTCACAAAATTGGTGAGGTGCATGACGGTGCTGCTACTATGGACTGGATGGAACAGGAACAAGAACGTGGTATTACTATTACATCTGCCGCAACAACTACACGATGGAAGTATGCTGGTGATACTTATAAAATCAACTTGATTGATACTCCGGGGCACGTTGACTTTACCGCAGAGGTAGAACGTTCATTGCGTATTTTGGATGGTGCTGTTGCTGCTTATTGTGCAGTAGGTGGTGTAGAACCGCAATCAGAAACTGTATGGCGCCAGGCTGATAAATATAATGTACCACGTATCGCATACGTAAACAAAATGGACCGTTCCGGTGCTGACTTCTTTGAAGTTGTGCGTCAGATGAAGGACGTTTTGGGTGCTAATCCTTGTCCCATCGTTGTACCTATCGGTGCTGAGGAATCTTTCAAAGGTCTTGTTGACTTGATTAAAATGAAAGCTGAAATCTATACTAATGACCTTGGTACAGATATTCTTGAAGAAGATATTCCAGCTGATTACGTTGATCAAGCAAATGAATACCGTGAAAAATTGATCGAAGCAGTTGCTGAAACTGACGAAGATTTGATGATGAAATACCTTGAAGGTGAAGAAATCACTAACGAGGAATTGAAAGCAGCTATCCGTCGTGCAACAATCAACGTTGAATTCTTCCCAGTTCTTTGTGGTTCTGCCTTCAAGAACAAAGGTGTTCAATTGATGCTTGATGCGGTTATCGATTACCTTCCAAGCCCACTTGATATCCCTGCAATCAAAGGTATCAACCCAGATACAGATGAAGAAGAAACTCGTCCAGCATCTGATGATGAGCCATTTGCAGCTCTTGCCTTCAAGATCATGACTGACCCATTTGTAGGTCGTTTGACATTTATCCGTGTTTACTCAGGTATCCTTCAATCAGGTTCATATGTAATGAACACATCTAAAGGTAAACGTGAACGTATCGGACGTATCCTTCAAATGCACGCTAATAGCCGTCAAGAAATTGAACAAGTATACGCTGGTGATATCGCTGCTGCTATCGGTTTGAAAGATACTACAACTGGTGACTCATTGACTGATGAAAAAGCTAAAGTTATTCTTGAGTCAATCGAAGTTCCAGAACCAGT
>OHAJ01002548.1_pt1 | contig 12261 bp, 10 predicted proteins | sample 1577101 | NCBI WGS metagenome assembly OHAJ01 (sample SAMEA3541531, study PRJEB24748) | human gut metagenome | biome: human gut; feature: human-associated habitat; material: faeces | place: China | collected 2012
CATGGATCAGGAGAACAACATGGGATTCAAGAATACCATCCGGGAATGCGGAACTCGTCGCACATCCCACCACATGATAGCCGTTTCTTTCCCAATCCACCATGTTTTTCAGATATTCCAGTGCCAGTACTTCATCGTCTACCAGCAGATCGAGAACCTGATTCTCTCGCCGAGGATTTCGCAGCGCACGATGGATATCAACGCGGCCGTCGCCTTCCTCGCGGTGCTGGCGTTCGGCTCGCTGTTCGGCGCGATCGGCGCGTTCCTGGCGCTGCCTATCGTCGCCTCGATCCAGACGATCGCCCGCACCTACACCAAGCGGTACGATCTGGTCGATTCGCCGCTGATGGACGATCCGGTTCCGGACAAGAAGTCGAAGCTGGTGGAAGGCGCCGAAGTCATCAGCGAGCACCTGCACGCCGTGCCGCGCGCCGTGCAGGGGTCGAGCGCGCATGTGCCGATTCCCGACGACGTGCGCTTCCTGCAGGAGCAGGCGTACAATATCACTCGGTCCGACGAGACCGGGGATGCCGACGAATCGCAGACCGTCGCCATTCCGAAGCACGTGTTGGACGGGGTCGATCGCAAGCCGCTGCGGGGAACCGCGGAAGCGGACGGAGCGCAGACGGAAGCCGGACCGCAGGTAGCGGACGGGTCGCAATCGCAGGGAACGGATGACAATCCGAGAAGTAGGTGGCGTTAATGGTATTGCTGAGCGTACTTGATGTCGTGCTGGTGGTTTTGGGCGGCGCCGGCATGCTCTACCAAGCGGTCTGCATCGTCATCTCGCTGTTCGCCAAGCCGATCAAGTTCCCCGAAGCGCCGATGAACAAACGGTACGCGGTGCTGATTTCCGCGCGAAACGAAGCGAACGTCATCGGCAACCTCATCGACTGCCTGCATTCGCAAACCTATCCGAGCGAGCTCATCGACATCTGGCTGGTGGCCGACAACTGCACCGACAACACCGCCGAAGTGGCCCGAAACATGGGATGCCACGTCATCGAACGATTCAACAAGGAGCAGGTCGGTAAAGGCTACGCGCTGACCTATCTGCTCGACCAGATGAACGAGTCGGGCGCATCCGACCCGTATGACGCCTTTTTCGTGTTCGATGCCGACAACAAACTCGACAAGCACTACATCGAGGAAATGAACAAGGGCTTCCAAGCCGGTTTCAAAATCCTCACCAGCTACCGCAATTCCGTGAACCTGTCCGACAATTGGGTGTCGTCCGGTTCCGCGTTGTGGTTCATCCGCGAATCGCGCTTCGTTTCCGCCTCCCGCATGTGGCTCGGCAACAGCTGCCACGTGGGCGGCACCGGCTTCATGTTCTCCCAGGAGATCATGCGTCGCAACAACGGCTGGAAATTCCACCTACTCACCGAGGATCTGGAATTCACCATGGACAGCGTGCTGCACGGCGACCGCATCGGCTACTGCGGCACCGCCATCCTGTACGACGAGCAGCCGGTCACCTTCGCGCAAAGCTGGCGTCAACGCCTGCGTTGGAGCAAGGGATTCCTGCAGGTGTTCCGCTATTACGGACCGGCGTTGATCAAGCGCGCGGTCAGGGAACGTGATTTCTCCGCCGTCGATTTCACGCTGCTGCTGTGCCCGTTCACCGTGCTCGGCATCGCACGCGTGCTGTTGGGCATGCTGTTCGCCGCCTGCGGTTTCGTGACATGGCAAAGCCAGCTGAATTCGCTGACCGGCTGGACATCCGGCATTGTGATATCGGTGATCGGCATGATGGGACTCGCCGCATTGACCATCGTGGCGGAACGCGATCACGTGGGCGCCACCAACAAGGAGCTGCTCGCCTACGTGCTGGCCTTCCCGATCTACATGCTGAGCTATGTGCCGATTTCGTTCCAGGCGGTGTTCGCCAAGTCCGAATGGAAGCCGATCGAGCATAAGGGCTGAGGCTTGCCCGCGGCGGTGTGAACGGTCATGAGATGTTTCGTGGCGATCCATATGGTGCGGATGGTGAAAAGATGACGAAGAGAGGGTGTGGTTTGGCTATGGATGACGCTGGCGATTACCGCTATACGCGACGACGCCGAGCGATCACGGTGGCGGTTTCCGTCGTGGCCACCGTCGCACTGTGCGTCGGCTATGCAGTGGCCGACATGTGCGATGTCGCACCGGGCGTCCTCACATTGCGCCATGTCGAACATTCGACGGTCGCCGCTGCCGGCCGTTCGATCGAGGCGGCCGACGTGATCGCCGACATCGACGCTTCCAAGACCATCGATCCGGCCGCTGCGCGCGCGCTGACCGACGCGTTCCGAGCCTCAGCCGCCGGCTTCGGCGGCGAATTCTCCATCGCCATCGCCGACGCGTCGGGCAACGTGGCCGCGGAAAACAACATCGACGTGCCCCGCACGCCAGCATCCACCATGAAAACGTTGACGGCGTATGCGGCCGCCGTCGAACTCGACATGGGCAAGACCCTGGACACGCAGACCTATCTGGAACAGTCCCAGGACGGCACCGCGCGTCTGGTGCTCAAAGGCAACGGCGACATGCTGTTGGGAGCCGGAGCGTCCGACGCGAACCACATCAACGGACGTGCCGGATTGGGCACGCTTGCCGGGCGGACCGCACAGGCGTTGCGGCAGCGTGGCATCACCTCCGTGACATTGGCTTATGACGACACACTGTTCGGCAACGACCGCTGGCCGCAAGGCATCGCCGAACTCGACACGGACCACCTGTACTACGCCCCGACAGCTTCCATGGCCGTGGACGGCGGCAGGAATTGGAACGGGACAGGTCCGGCCAATCCTGATGTGTTCTCGGCGTATCCGGCATTGAGCATGCAGCCGGCGCGTGACGCGGCGCTGGTGTTCCAGCAGCGGCTGGCCGAACAGGGCATCACGGTTCAGGGATTTGTATCGCAAGGCACGGTTGCGGGGGCATCCCATCCGCTTGCCTCCGTGCGTTCGGCGTCGTTGAACGAGATTATGGCGTTCACCATGCGGCATTCCGACAATTCGCTCGCCGAGGAATTCGGCAGGCTGCTGGCGTTGCAGGTCGGCGCGGACAATTCGCCGGCTGGCGCGGTGCAGGCTGTGAAAAGCGTGCTGGAGCGCAAAGGCATCACTACGACCGGGCTCGACATGCGCAATTGTTCGGGACTTACGGAGGATTCGAAACTGACGGCGCGCACCCTGCTCGAAGTGCAACTGCGCAATCTGGCTGCGGGATCGGGGGCGGCCGCAGCCGAAGGAATGTCCGTCATGGGCTTCGTCGGCACCGCTGAGAGCCGTCTGAACGATGCTGACGAAGCGGGGCTGATCCGTGTGAAAACCGGCAGTCTGGGCGACGTGACCTCCATGACCGGCAATGTGTCGCGGTTGAACGGCGGAGCGTTGACCTTCGCGGTGATCGTCAACAATCCCACCGATTTCGCGGCGGCGAAGGCGGCCATCGACACATTCGTGGCCGGTCTGCCGAAGCTGTGAACGGCCACGTGTGAATCTTCCCAGCGGATATTCAGCATATAGCCAGAAACACGTCATTCGCATGTGCCAAGATGGTGGGCATGCGAATCGCTGACGTACAAGAAGACATTGATCACGAGCTGATCAGCAAAGAAGAGATCTCCGACATCATCAACCGTGCCGCGGCACAAGCCAGTGAAGACTATCGTGGCAAGAACCCGCTGCTGGTCTGCGTGCTCAAGGGGGCCGTGAACACGCTTGCGGCGTTTTCCCAGGCCATGAGCATTCCGGTCCAAATGGATTTCATGAGCCTGTCGAGCTACGGTTCCGGCACGGAGTCGAGCGGCAAGATCACGGTTCGTCAGGATCTGTCCACGGATGTGCGAGGACGCCATGTGCTGATCGTCGAGGACATCATCGATTCGGGCATCACCCTGGCTTGGCTGGTCGACGAGCTCAAGCGCCGTGGAGCGGCTTCCGTGGAAATTTTTGCGCTTCTGGAGAAGCCGGCACGTCGCAAGGTCAATGTTGATGTGAAATACAAGGGACGTGAGATTCCCGATGAATTCGTGGTCGGTTTCGGCTTGGATTACGACGAGTACTACCGCAACCTCGATTCGATCGCGGTGCTGAAACCGTCAGTCTATGAAGGAGGTCAGGCATGAGTTTCCCCGGTCCGAACCAGCCGCCAAGCAATGGCGGCGGCAACAAACCCAACGGGGGCAATAACCCGTTCACCAATCCGTTTAGCCGCAACAATGACGGCAAGAACGGTGGCAACGGGGCGAACGGCAACAAGTCCAACGGCCCCCGTCCGTTCTGGCAGTCGCCGTGGCTGTGGGTTGTGGTCGTGGCATTGCTTGCCGTGACCATGTTCCAGCTTTTCGCCGGTGCGGGCTCGCAAACCATCGACACCAAGGATGGCATGCAAATCCTCAACGGCAACACCGTAGAGTACGCGACGATCGTGGACAACACCCAGCAGGTCAAGCTCAAGCTGTCGAGCGATTACTCCGCCACCGACCCGGACACCGGACGTACGAAGAACTACGGCAAGAACGTGCAGTTCTACTACACGTACGCGCAGTCCGCGGCCGTGGTCAAGGCCGTGCAGAAGGCCGATCCGGCCAAGGGCTGGACCGCGTCCATGCAGCAGACCAGCATCTGGACCTACCTGCTCACCTCACTGTTGCCGTTCCTGATCATCTTCGGCCTGTTCTGGTTCCTGATGAGCCGCATGGGCGGTGCCGCCGGCGGCATGTTCGGCATGGGCGGCAAGAAGAACAGCGGCAAACTGCTCGACGGCCAGACCCCGACCACCAAGTTCTCCGACGTGGCCGGCGAAGACGCTGCCGTGCAGGAGGTCGAGGAAATCAAGGACTTCCTCAAGGACCCGTCCCGTTACAAGGCTTTGGGCGCCCGCATTCCGCGCGGCGTGCTGCTGTACGGCCCTCCAGGCACCGGTAAGACGCTGCTGGCGCGCGCCATCGCAGGCGAGGCCGGCGTGCCGTTCTACTCCATGGCCGGCTCCGACTTCGTGGAGATGTTCGTGGGCCTTGGCGCCTCCCGTGTGCGCGACCTGTTCGACGAGGCCAAGAAGAACGCTCCGGCCATCATCTTCATCGATGAGATCGACGCCGTCGGCCGCAAGCGTGGCGGTTCCGGCATGAGCGGTGGCCACGACGAACGCGAGCAGACGCTGAACCAGCTGCTCGTCGAGATGGACGGCTTCGACAACGATACGAACCTCATCATCATCGCTGCGACCAACCGTCCGGATGTGCTCGATCCGGCATTGCTGCGCCCGGGTCGTTTCGACCGCCAGGTGGCCGTCGAAGCACCTGATTTGGAAGGCCGCGAGGCGATTCTGAAGGTACACGCCAAGGGCAAGCCGTTCGTGCCGGACGTTGACCTGCATATGATCGCCGTGCGCACGCCGGGCTTCACCGGCGCCGACCTTGCCAACGTGTTGAACGAAGCCGCGTTGCTGTGCGCCCGTGCCGGCGCCCAGCTCATCGACAACCGCGCCATCGACGAGGCCATCGACCGTGTTCAGGCCGGTCCGAAGCGTCGTTCCAAGGGCATGGCTCTCGACGAGCTACGCAACACCGCATATCACGAGGGTGGCCATGCGCTGGTCGCGGCCGCCATGAACGACACCGATCCGGTGACCAAGGTGACGATTCTGCCGCGCGGCCGTGCACTGGGCTACACCGCGGTCATGCCAACCGAGGACCGTTACTCCATGTCCCGCAACCAGCTGCTCGATCAGATGGCGTACGCCATGGGCGGCCGTACCGCCGAAGAGGTCGTGTTCCACGACCCGACCACCGGTGCTTCCAACGATATCGAAAAGGCCACGAACATCGCGCGTCAGATGGTGCTCGACTACGGCTTCTCCGAGAAGCTTGGCGCCATCAAGTGGTCCGATGACGAGCAAAGCGATCTCGGCGCGCTCACCCACAAGTACTCCGCGCACACCGCCGAAATCATCGACGAGGAAGTGCTCAAGCTTGTGGAGACCGCGCATACCGAAGCATGGAACGTCATCAACGAGAACCGCGACATCCTCGATGAGCTGGTACGTCAGCTGCTCGTCAAGGAAACGCTCAACGAGAAGGAGCTTGCCGCCATCTTCGCCAACATCAAGAAGGCGCCGAAGCGCGAGGTCTGGTTGAGCGACGAGAAGCGTCCCGATTCCGACATTCCGCCGGTCCCGATTCCCGACAAGCTGAAGCAAAGCGCAGGATTGACCAACTGATGAGCGATACCGATTTCGATACCCTCTTCGACGACAAGGCCCGTGCCGCTCATGCGGCCGGGCCTGTCGGCTATGACGAGGAAGGCGTGCGCCAGGCCGTGCGCCTGTTCTTGAAGTCCATCGGCGAGGATCCGGACCGTGAAGGTCTGCTGGACACGCCGGACCGTATCGGGCGCGCGTGCAAGGAGCTGTTCGCCGGCCTCGGACACGGGCCAGAGGAAGTGCTGAAAACCCGTTTCAAGGTGGACACCGACGAAATGGTCCTCGTACGCGACATCGAACTGTTCTCCGTCTGCGAGCATCATCTGCTGCCGTTCCATGGCGTGGCCCACGTCGGCTACATCCCGCAGAACGGCCAAGTGGCGGGCTTAAGCAAACTGGCACGGTTGGTGGAACTGTACGCACGCCGTCCGCAGGTGCAGGAGCGGCTCACCCAGCAGGTGGCCGACGCGTTGATGGAAGGCATCGACGCGCGTGGCGTGATCGTGGTCACCGAATGCGACCACATGTGCATGGCCATGCGTGGCGTCAAGAAGGCGCAGTCCCGTACCGTCACCTCGGCGGTGCGAGGATGCATGCGCGACGCGGCCACGCGGACCGAGGCGATGAGCCTGATTCTGTCGAACCATTCGTAAGTGCGCTTTACCGGGCGGAATCGGACAGAACCGAACGGAAGAACGGAATGAATGAAGGAAGAAAACCGATGGCGATTGATATGAAGGCGATTCATGATAGCCAGCGCACGTTGGTGATGGGCGTGCTCAACATCACGGAGGATTCCTTCTCCGACGGCGGCCTCTGGCTTGCTCCGGAGGCGGCCAAAGCCCATGGCGAGGCGATGATGAAAGCCGGTGCCGACATCATCGACATCGGAGCGGAATCCACCCGTCCGGGAGCCAAACGCGTCAGCGAAGCCGACGAGAAGGCCCGTGTGCTGGGCGCTGTGGACGCGCTGATTCCCGAAGGGGCGGTGCTGTCCATCGACACCACGCGCGCTTCGGTGGCGTTGGCCGCGCTCGAACATGGCGCGCAGATCATCAACGACGTGTCCGGCGGCCAGTTGGACCGCGAACTGCCGCATGTGGTGGCCGACCATTCCGACTGCCTGTACATCGTGCAGCATTGGCGTGGCTGGCTTGCCGGCGCCGCGGGCAATGTGCCGGACGCCGACACCTCCCGCTACGAGCATGGCGTGGTGAATGACGTGTATGACGAGCTGATGCGTCAGGTGGATGCGGTGCTTGAAGCCGGGGTGCAGGCCGAACAGGTCATCATCGACCCGGGCCTGGGCTTCTCCAAGCCGGGCGTGGAGCATAACCTGCCGATTCTGGCGGCGCTTGACCGGTTCAACGCGGCTGGCTATCCGGTGCTGATCGGCGCGTCCCGCAAACGTTTCGTCGGCTCGCTGCTTGCCGGCGCCGGTGTGACCGAGCCGGACATGGCCTCAAAAGACAACGCCACCGCGGCCATCAGCGCCCTGTGCGCGGAACATGGCGTGTGGGCCGTGCGCGTGCATGACGTGGCGAAAAGCCGCGACGCGGTCGCCGTCGGCAACGCATGGCGCGAGTATGCGAACGCGTGACCGTGCGAATCGCAGATAGTCACAACATCGCAATCGCGGAAATAATAGGAATACGGAACGTAGGAACGGCAAAGGAAGGCTGGTATGGATCAGATTCGACTGACGGGAATCCGCGCGACGGGCAAACATGGCGTGCTCGACTTCGAGCATGAGCGGGCCCAGACCTTCGTGGTGGACGCCACGCTGTTCCTCGACCTCGCTGCCGCCGGCCGTTCCGACGATCTGAACGACACCGTCGACTATGGTGCGATCGCCAAAGGCATCGTGGCCATCATCGAAGGCGAACACGTCGATTTGATTGAAAAGCTGGCCAATCGTATCGTCGGCATGATTCTCGGCTTTCCCGCCGTGTGCCGCACGCAGGTCACCGTGCATAAGCCGAATGCGCCGATCACCGTGCCGTTCGACGATGTCAGCGTGACCGTGGAACGTTCCCGTGAAACAGTTGACAGTCCATCGCGTGAGCGGTCGTCAGAACATGGGCAGGTGCATCATGCCATCATCGCCATGGGAGGCAATCAGGGCGATGTGACCGCCACCTTGCGTGACGCCGTTCGGTGCATTGATGGGCTTCCCTCCACGCAGGTGACGGGGGTGTCGCCGCTCTATCGGACCGACGCATGGGGCATGCCGGAAGGTACTGCGGAATTCCGCAATGCGGTCGTGTCCGTGGATACCAGGCTTTCGGCCGCCGAACTGCTGGCCGGTTTGCAGCGCATCGAAGCCTCGCATGGTCGCGTGCGCACCGACCATTGGACGTCGCGCACGCTCGATTTGGACATCATCGACTTTGACGGGCAGGAAAGCGCCGACCCCGACCTGACGTTGCCGCATCCGCGCGCATGGCAGCGGGCTTTCGTATTGGGGCCGTGGCTTGCGCTTGAACCGGACGCAGAACTCGGGGGAGCGCACGCCGGTTCCGTGGCACAACTGCTGCACGAAACGTCCGACCGCGACCATATCGATGAGATCGCGGACGATTGGATGGTTGCCGGAGCTCAGGATCCCATAGTTCGCGATTCCGACATTGGGACGTCTGCAGATGACGTTGATGCGATTGACGATGCCGATTCTGTTGAATCCATTGATTCCATTGAACTTCCGGAAGGTACGGCGGCCTCCAAAGCAGCCGCTGCGGCCGCGGCGAAACCGGGACCGGCATCCCGTCGAGCGGTCATTTCCCTGGATAGCGTTTCAACTGATGCGGAACACCAGTTCCGTCAGGCGATCGTGGCCATCGACGCGCTTCCCGGCAACCAGGTGGAAGGTATTTCGCCGCTGTACCATGTCAGCCAGGTCGACGACTATCCGGACAAAATGGCCGCCGTCATGCAGATTTCCACGCGCATGGACGCGCGTGAGCTTATCGGTGCGTTGGAATCGGTGTCATCCTCCATTTCGGATGACCTCGACCTCGACCTTGTGGACATGGAAGGCGTGGTCCGCAACGAACCTGATTGCATGGTGCCGTGGCCGTCCGCACGTGAGCATGCGGCCGTGCTCGCCCCATGGTTCGACATGGATCCGGACGCGAAACTCGGCAGGGATCCGGTCGCGTTCCTGCTGGCGATGGCTCCGGACGCCGCGCAAGTGGGCATGCTGACCGACAATTGGATTATCGGAGACACGCTATGAGAGCACGCAGAACCCCTTGGTGGTCATTCGTCCTTGCGGCCGCGCTTGGCGTGCTGGCCGGCATGGGATTGGCGAAATACGGCGAGATTTCAGGCCTGCCGTTGGTTGGCGCACCCTGGATCGTGCCGGTGGTGCTGGCCGTGTTGGGCGGTGTGGTGCTGTACATGGCTCTGCAGATTCATAAATACACGACCAAAGATCCCGTCAAACGCGCGCAGCTCAAGCCATTGGACCCGCAGAAGGCGTTCGGCACGCTGGTGGCCTGCAAAGCGCTCGGACTTGCGGGTGCGGCGTTGGCCGGCTGGTACGGTGGGCAGATCATCATGAGTCTGCCGCATGGTGAGGCGGAATTCTATAGCCAAGCCATCATCGAATGCGTGGTGGCCTGCGTGGTATGCGTCGCCGACATGATCGTCGGCATCGTGGGGGAGTGGCTGTGCCGCATCCCGCCTATCGACGGGCCGGAAAGTCCGGCCGTGAAAAAGGCCGCACAGCGCAATCGCTATGCGGCCGCCGCCACGAAGGCGTCTACAAAATCTCGGATGGGAACCGAATATGAATTGATTTCCGGGGTGGAGGATAATTCGCAGGTGGTGGTTGCCGGTCAGACCCGTTTGGCCGATGGTGTGGAAGTGGCAGTAAATTAAAAATTGAGAATTAGTTGATAATACTCCATATTTATTTACCTATATATGATTTTTTAGTTCTTAATTTTTAATTTAACAAACATGAGTTTATACGAAGGAGCGGTTAAAAAACCGATTATGACCTCGTTATGCTTTTTGGCCGTAGCGATCTTTGGTCTGTTCTCATTGTCGAAACTTCCGGTAGACTTGTATCCCGATATTGATACCAATACCATTATGGTTATGACATCTTATCAGGGTGCCAGTGCTTCCGATATAGAGAACAACGTAACCCGTCCGTTGGAAAATACGTTGAACTCGGTTAGTAATTTGAAACATATTACATCCAAGTCTTCAGAAAATATATCAGTTATCACTTTGGAATTCGAATATGGCTATGATATTGATGTGTTGACTAATGATGTGCGTGATAAATTGGATATGGTGAGTTCGGAGCTTCCCGATGAAGTCAATACTCCGATTATCTTTAAGTTCAGTACGGATATGATTCCTATCCTGCTGTTGTCCGTTCAGGCAGAAGAAAGTCAGCCGGCTCTGTATAAGATATTGGATGATAATGTAGTAAATCCTTTGGCTCGTGTTCCCGGTGTGGGAACGGTGTCCATTGCCGGTGCGCCGAAGCGTGAGGTGAATATTTATTGTGATCCCAACAAACTGGAAGCATATGATCTGACGATTGAGACCATCAGTTCCATTGTCGGGGCTGAAAATAAGAATACTCCGGGTGGAACTTTCGATGTGGGCAGTAATACCTATTCCTTGCGTGTGGAAGGAGAATTCAAGGACCCGAAAGAAATGGAGAATATCGTAGTGGGTATACGCAATGGTGCTTCGGTGTATTTGCGTGACGTGGCAACGGTAGTCGATTCTGTAGAAGAACGTGCTCAGGAAACCTATAATAACGGGGTGCAGGGAGCCATGATTGTTGTACAGAAACAATCGGGAGCAAACTCAGTGAACATTTCCCGGAAAGTAATGGATCAGTTGCCTAAGTTACAGAAGTCACTGCCCAGTGATGTGAAACTGGGGGTTATTGTGAACACTTCGGATAATATTTTGAATACCATCGACAGTTTGACGGAAACTATTATGTATGCCATTCTGTTTGTGGTCTTGGTGGTATTTGTTTTCTTAGGTCGTTGGCGTGCTACGGTGATTATCTGTATCACTATCCCCATGTCATTGATTGCCTCCTTTATTTATTTGGCTATCACGGATGGGGGATCTCTGAATATTATTTCTTTGTCGTGCCTTTCTATTGCGATTGGTAATGTGGTGGATGACGCTATTGTTGTTTTGGAAAACGTAACGACCCATATCGAGCGTGGCTCCGAGCCGAAACAGGCGGCTATCCATGGAACAAATGAGGTGGCAATTTCTGTTATCGCATCCACATTGACCATGATTGCGGTATTCTTCCCGTTGACGATGGTCAGTGGTATGTCGGGAGTTTTGTTCCGTCAGTTGGGCTGGATGATGTCCACGCCGCCGGCCTGCAGCAGGCGCTTGAAGTCATACTTGGTGAACAGACGCTCGCCGGTGGCAATGGGCACATTGCAGGCAGCGGCGATCTCCTTGAACACCTCCATGTTCTCGCACAGCACCGGCTCCTCGATGAACATGGGGTCGAACTCTTCCAGCTTCTTGGCCAGGACCTTTGCCATGGGCTTGTGCACACGGCCGTGGAAGTCGATGGCGATGCCGAAATACTTGCCGCAGCTCTCCCGGATGGCGGCCACGCGCTCCAGAACGGCGTCCACCTTGTCGTAGGTGTCGATCATCTGCAGCTCTTCGGTGGCGTTCATCTTGATGGCGGTAAAGCCGGCATTCTTGCGCTCCAGAGCAGCAGCGCCCACGTCGCTGGGGCGGTCGCCGCCGATCCAGCTGTACACGCGCATGTTGTCGCGGCAGGCACCGCCCATGAGCTGGTAGACCGGGGCGTTGAAGAACTTGCCCTTGATATCCCACAGGGCCTGATCAATGCCGGCAATGGCGCTCATCAGCACGCCGCCGCCGCGGTAGAACCCGGCGCGGTACAGCACAGTGGAAAAGTCCTCAATGCGCATGGGGTCCTTGCCGATGAGGTAGGGCTTCATCTCCTGGACACAGGCCAGAACAGTGGCGCAGTGGCCTTCCAGCAGCGCCCAGATTTCTTGCCACGGCTTTTTGCCGTTTCGCTGGTAACAG
>OHAJ01002553.1_pt1 | contig 12240 bp, 11 predicted proteins | sample 1577101 | NCBI WGS metagenome assembly OHAJ01 (sample SAMEA3541531, study PRJEB24748) | human gut metagenome | biome: human gut; feature: human-associated habitat; material: faeces | place: China | collected 2012
ACGCATGCCCGGATTTTAAGTTTATCAGTGTCCTTGCAACACCGCCGGGCGTCTGCTTGATGCTGAGACGGTGTTCCACCTGATCGATCGTAGCCACGGCATAGCGGATCTTTTCTTCAGGCACTCCCAGACGCAACGCTATGACAACCGCCGCAAGAATGTCGGACACGTTGCACTCTCCGAGCAGACGGGTCTCGAGAGGAAGCGTGAGACCGTCAGGACCTTTCACTACAAAACTGGTACCATCTGGTGTATAACGCACCTCCGTGGCCACGTAATCGCATCCTGTCGGATTGGTCACGCCGTAACGCAACGCACGCACACCCATCACCTCCCGCGCGGCACAGGGCGCGAAATCATTGTTTATTACAGCGCATCCATCGGATGGGAGTGCATCCACAAGCTCGAACTTGGTGGCGCACACATTTTCAAGAGTCTTGAACGACTCAAGGTGCATCGGACCGACAGCCGTCACAATACCCATCTCCGGATTCACTATGTCGCAGATCTCCTTGATGTCTCCTCTCTGCTTGGCGCCCATCTCGCACACGAAGATCTGATTGTAGGGCTTCATGTACTCACGGATGGTACGTACGACTCCCATCGGCGTATTGAACGATCCGGGGGTCATAAGCACATCGAACTGTTCGCTGAGGATCCGGGTAAGATAGTGTTTTGTACTTGTCTTGCCATAACTGCCCGTGATACCCACCACGCGGAGATCAGGCATGGAGCGCAGAATGCGTTTTGCATCGTTGATATAACCGCGCTGTATCGACTTCTCGACAGGTATGAGAAGCAGATGTGCAAACATCATGACAGCCCAGGAAAATATGCTCACCGCCATCATGAATCCGACCGTGACGGCCGCTCCCGAATATATACCCACATATTTTCCGAACGTGCATATGGCTATTGCAACCGTTCCCCCGAGCGACATCAGGGCCGTAAGGCCATAAAGCCTCCACACGCGCCGTGTCATAACGAGCGGTTTCTTAGATTTACGGCGCAAAATCATAAATATCTTCGCGAGGCTGACAAGCGCTATAAGGAAAAGCGACAGGCGGAAGTCGAGCAACGTCGGTGCCATCAGCAGAAACAGGCAGGCCACATCGACAAGCCGCCATGCGCTGCCGATATTGGGACGAAGCCATTTCCAGTAACGGTCGAGTCTGTAGCTGTTCTGCTGGAACATCTGCAGATCGTATTTGAAATTGAGCGTCATGTATATGGCGCAGATCACATAGATTACAATAAAATAAGCCATTCTTGGAGTATGTTTGAACTTAGAGAGTATTTGAATTTAAAACGTCTGTCATCCCTGCAGGTCCTTCTTGAAGAACTCCCGCAACACGCCTTTGAATTCCCAGGCATTGTCGAGAAAAGAATAATGTCCGGCCTCGGGAAAAGCCACCAGTCCCGCATCGGGAATATGCTTTTCCATATATTTCGCATCCGAGAGCGGAGTGGCGGTATCTTTCGCACCCCATATCAGGAGCGTCGACGCCTTTATCTGCGGCATGACATGCTTGAGATCCTGATTGACACACCTGCTCATCACGGCCCTCATCACCGGAGACGAATTGCGATAATCCGCACTGCCGGCACTTCCGCGCCAACGGTCGATCATCTCCTGCCCACGCTTCCGACCGAAAAGAAGAGGAAGCAATTTCTTGGCCGTCTTGAAAGAATACACCTTAATATAATAAGAAGGTTTTCTCCTCGGCTTGATTCCCGCGGCATCCACAAGCACCATGCGCTTCACCGGATTGCGCGAAGCCATCAACAGGCCTATGCGGCCGCCGAACGAATGACCGATAAGCACCGGAGCTGCAATGCCGTTGAGGCTACAGAATTTCTCGACCATGCGCGTGTACTCGTCGACACCCCATGCCGTCGGCGGCTCATCGCTCTGCCCGTGACCCGGCAAATCAAGATTATAGACACGCATGCCCGATTCAAGTATCGCGGCGATACTCCTGACCGTGGTGTGATCACACCCCCAGCCATGCATCAGCACCACCGGCGCGCCCGTCTCCGGACCCGTCACGTCATAATGCATCCTCATGCCGTCTATCTCAATATCTTTTTCCATAATTATTCACAATCTCAGTATAAATACACAGCCGGACAAATTTCCGGCCTATCCCCGTTTTCCCAAACTGCAAATTTACAAAAAATAAGCCTAAACCAACAAAGATAATCCTGAAATTTCCGCCGGGAGAAACATTGAAAGAAAAAAGTACACAAACCGACACAAAAGCTCTTTGAGAATTTCAGAAAATACATCTTCGTGCTAAAATCATTTAAAAGTAAACATACTCTCAGAAAAAATTATTATCTTTGCATATTGGAGGAGAGTACGGAGACACGTGATCCATGCGTGCCCGTAGTGGAGAATAACTTAATGGTCTGAATCAAACAGTTATGATAAAGAAATGGAATTATCAGCCCCTGACTCTGCAACAGAAGGAGGAAGCTGACCGCATGACAAGCCACTGTGGCGGCATAGCGGCAATAGCTGAGCTTCTGGTGCGCAGAGGCGTCTCGACGCCGGAAGGCGCCGACGCATTCTTCACGCCCTCGCTCAACGACCTGCACGATCCGTTTCTCATGCCCGACATGGACAAGGCGGTCACCCGCCTCAACAGGGCCATGGGTGCCAAAGAGAGGATCATGATCTACGGTGACTACGATGTGGACGGCACTACGGCGGTGGCCCTCGTATACAAATATCTCCAGAACTACTACTCCAACGTGGAATACTACATCCCCACCCGGGATGACGAAGGCTATGGCATCTCGATAAAAAGCGTGGACTATGCCGCCGAGAACGGCGTGAAACTCATCATAGTGCTCGACTGCGGCATCAAGGCCATCGAAGAAATCGCATACGCCAAGAGCAAGGGGATAGATTTCATAATCTGCGACCATCACGTTCCCGACGAGACGCTGCCTCCCGCCGTGGCGATACTTAACCCCAAGATGCCCGGCACCACCTATCCGTGCACCCATCTGAGCGGTTGCGGCGTGGGCTTCAAGTTCATGCAGGCCTTCGCGCAGAGCAACGGTCTGGGCATACACAACGAACTTGAATCCATGCTCGACCTGGTGGCAGTATCCATAGCCTCCGATCTGGTGCCGATCGTGGGAGAAAACCGCATCATGGCCTATCACGGCCTGCGGCGTCTCAACTCCAATCCTAATCTCGGACTCCGAAGCATCATCCGTCTCTGCAAGCTGACCAACAAAGACATCACCATCAGCGAGGTGATTTTCAAGATCGGTCCGCGCATCAATGCCTCGGGCAGGATGCAGAGCGGCATGGAGACAGTCGACCTTCTTGTAAGCCGCGACCTGCACGAGGCATTCGAGAGAGGAAAAGACATCGACCAGCACAACCGCGAGCGCAAGGAGATAGACAAAAAAATCACCGAAGAGGCCAACGCCCTCATAGAAAAAAATGTCGGCATAGTCAACGGCAAACGGTCGATCGTGATCTACAACCGCGACTGGCACAAAGGCGTGATCGGCATTGTGGCCTCACGGCTCACGGAACTCTACTACAAGCCTGCCGTAGTGCTCTCGCAGGCCAACGGCCTGGCTACAGGCTCGGCCCGTTCGGTCCAGGGCTTCGACATCTACTCGGCGGTGAACGCGTCGCGCGATCTGCTCGAGAATTTCGGAGGTCACACATATGCCGTCGGTCTTTCGCTCAAAGAGGAGAACATCCCGGAATTCACAAAGCGTTTCGAAGAGTACGTGTCGGCCAATATTCTCCCCAACCAGCTTGAGCCGCACCTTGACATAGACGCGGAGATCGAATTCGCCGACATCACGCCGGAACTTGTGGCGATGCTCAGGAAATTCAATCCGTTCGGCCCCTGCAACCAGAAACCGGTGTTCCGCTCGAAAAACGTGTTCGATTTCGGCACAAGCAAACTTGTAGGCAAGAATCTCGAGCACATCAAACTCGAGCTTGAGGATGACAGCACGAGCCATGTCATAAACGCGATAGCGTTCAACATGGCGCAGTATTTCGAACACATCCACGCCCACAAGCCCATCGACATCTGCTACACCATCGAACAGAGCAAACGGGGAAACAATCAGGACTCAATCCAGCTGATGATCCGCGACATCCGTCCTTCGGAGACAAAGAAGTAGTCATCCCCTCTTTCGGACAACAAAATAATTCCGCGCGAATATGAATGCGGTTGAGACACTCAGACGCTATTGGGGCTACGACGGATTCAGGCCATTGCAGAAAGATATAGTCGAATCGACCCTTTCAGGCCATGACACACTCGGCCTCATGCCGACAGGGGGCGGCAAGTCGATCACATTTCAGGTGCCCGGCATGATGCTGCCGGGAGTGACAATCGTTGTCACACCGCTTATCTCACTGATGAAAGATCAGGTCGACAACCTGCGCCGACGACACATAAAGGCGGTCTCCCTGCACTCGGGCATGAGCCGGCGGGAGATCAACATCGCGACCGAAAAGCTTCTTAACGGCGGCGCCCGATTCCTCTATATATCGCCTGAAAGACTGCGCAACGACAACTTTCTAGCCCTCATCCGCCAGATAGAGGTGAGCCTTATCGTAGTCGACGAGGCCCACTGCATATCGCAATGGGGATATGATTTCCGGCCATCATACCTCAATATAATCCGGCTACGCAAAGAAAAACCGGCAGTACCTGTCACCGCCCTCACGGCCACCGCCACGCCCGAAGTAGCCGACGACATATGCGCGCGCCTCGGAATGCGGGAGCCGCACGTGTTCCGCATGAGCTTCACGCGTGAGAACATCAACTACATAGTGCGTCCCGCAGAAACCAAGATCAACGAAGTGTTCCATATCCTCAGCCGCACCTCAGGCACAGCCATAGTCTATGTGCGCAGCCGCAAACGCACCGGAGAAATCGCCGACTACCTCAAATCGGGCGGTATCAGTGCGGCCGCCTATCATGCCGGACTCGACTATGAACTGAAGGAGGAGAGACAGAACGCCTGGAAAAGCGGAGCCGTCAGAGTGATGGTCGCGACAAACGCCTTCGGCATGGGAATCGACAAACCGGATGTGCGCACCGTCATACACTACGACATGCCTCCCAGCCTTGAAGAATACTATCAGGAAGCTGGCCGCGCCGGACGCGACGGAAAGACAAGCTATGCAGTATTGCTGACATCGCGTACAGACACCGGAGTCATGAGACGACGGATAAGCGAGGCTTTCCCCGACCGCGACATAATCAGAAAAATTTACGAGAGAGTATGCAATGTATTGCACATCTCCGTCGGAGAAGGCTATGACACACTCAAGGAATTCGATATCGAGAAATTCTGCGACACATTCGGCTACCAGCCGAGACAATGCCGCGCCGCGCTACATCTGCTTCAGCAGGCAGGCTATCTCGAATACATGGAGGAAGCCGACCGCAGATCGCGGGTCATGATCATATGCGACCGCGAAGAGCTGTACAGCCTCAAGGGACTGTCGGACGCAGCGGAACGGACGCTTACGCGCCTGCTGAGAGGCTATACGGGGCTTTTCGCGGATTATGTCCAGATCAACGAAGCCACTCTGGCCCGCTCGCTCAACCTCGGTGAACGCGACATATATGAGGCTCTGCTCGAACTGGGACGCGCCAAAGTGCTGAGTTACGTACCCCGAAACCGTATGCCTCTCATGTACCTTCCCACCTCGCGCGAGGAACCGCGATATCTTGAGATCGGGAAGCGTATATATGAAGACCGCAGAGAGATAATGAAGCGGCGCGTAGAGGCGATGATAGACTATGCCTTCAACCCCGGCATATGCCGCGAAAACCGGATGCTGGAATATTTCGGCGAACACCGCGACCGCGACTGCGGACGCTGCGACACATGCCGGCAACGCCGCAGAAGTCCGGCCGATGATCCCGCCACCACAATCACCCGCATTCTCGACTATATGGGCCGACACCCCGAGGGTGTGGACTTCCGCATTCTCAACCATGACCTCAAAGGGCACCGCGGCGCCATGTCGGAGGCGCTGAGCTATCTTGCCGGAGAAGGATACATAGACCTCGCCGACGGATTCATAACACTCAGACAGAAATGACAGGACTGGCCGACTGCAATAATTTCTTTGTGAGCTGCGAGCGCACTCTCGACCCCTCGCTGGAGGGGCGTCCGGTAGTCGTGCTCAGCAACAATGACGGCTGCGCCATCGCCCGGAGCAACGAGGCCAAACGTCTCGGCGTGCGCATGGGGCAACCGGCTTTCGAACTGCGCGACCTGATCAGACGCGGAGATCTCATAGCCCTGTCGGGCAATCATCTGCTCTATCGCGACATCAGCCTGCGCATACACGACATCTTCCGGCGCTATGCCCCCCGCACGCTTGACTATTCGATCGACGAGGCCTTTCTCCTGATGGACGGCATCCCCGATTCCGAACTTCCGGCAATCGGCGCGGAGATCGTCCGCGCATGCCTTGAGGAGGAACGCATGTAAAACATAGTTGTGTTACATCGTGTATTTTGTTGGTATCCCCGTCACGGTAGGATTCGCAGGCACCAAGACATTATGTAAGATAGCCACCGAGACCGGAAAGAAAAGCGACCGCCGCGTCGTGATTCTTTCTGACCGCAAAGATATAGAAGAGACTATGGCGACAATGCCCGTAAGAGATCTATGGGGAGTCGGACGCCGCCTGGCGAAACGCCTCTATATGCTCGGCGTATACACAATAGGAGACTTTGCCGCAAAAGAGAGGATATGGGTGCGCGGACATCTCGGAGTGACAGGAGAACGCAGCTGGTGCGAACTTCACGGGGAGTCATGCATAGAGCTCGGGCATGTGGATAGAAAACTTCAGGATTCGATCAGCGAGACAAGGACATTTCCGGTCGATATAGACGATTTCGACTATATAAGATCGCGCATAGCCATCTACAGCGCGCATATAGCACGCCGATTGCGTGCCATGGGGGGAGTATGCGGGGAAGTCGGAGTATTCATGACAAGCAACCGGTTTCACAAAGAGCGCGGCTACATCTCCCCCAGTGGAAAGATACGCATCGATCCACCCACAAACGACACCAACGTCATAGCCGACGCCGCCATCGTAAGAGGCAGAAACTGCAGCTTTGGAGGATGTTATAAACAGGAAATTTACCAAAAATATGCAGAAGAAAAAGGAGAAGGTATCATGAGAATAGCAGTAACATATGAAAATGGACAGATTTTCCAACACTTTGGACACACAGAGACATTTAAGATTTACGATGTAGAGGAAGGAAAAGTAGTACATTCAGAAGTAGTAGATACGAATGGAAGCGGACATGGTGCATTGGCAGGAGTTCTTAATGCATTAAATGCCGATGTTTTGATCTGCGGCGGAATCGGAGGAGGTGCTCAGACTGCGTTAGCGGCAGCGGGCATTAAGCTTTTTGGCGGAGTTTCAGGAGATGCGGATAAAGCAGTAGAAGCTTTTATCAATGATACGCTTGATTATAATCCGGATGTGAAGTGTTCTCACCATGAGCACAACCATGGGGAAGGACATACATGTGGTGAGCATGGATGCGGAAGCCATAGCTGTCATTAAGAAAAATATATAAATACGCCGGTGAAATAATACAGATTGGTGCAGTTCTCTTAGATGAAGGATTCAACAGAAAACGAGGTATTAAAGATGATAAAAATTATATCAGACAGTACATGTGATCTGTCACAGGAAGTTTTAGAAAGATACGATATAGATATTATTCCGCTTCATATTGTAAAAGGAGATGAAGAACTGGAGGACGGACCGCAGATAGACATTCACGCATTGTATGAGTGGGCTGATAAAAATAAGACTACACCAAAGACTTCAGCTCCATCTATAGAAACAGCAATGAATGTAATGCGACCATATATTGATGAAGGCAGGGAGATCATATGCTTTTCCATATCAAGTGAGATGTCGACATCAATCAACGTGATCAGAATGGCGGCAGAAGAACTTGATGCAGAAGATAAAGTTACGGTGATAGATTCAAGAAATCTGTCCACAGGAATAGGTCTGCTTGTTGTTGAGGCGGCAGTTATGGCAGCAGATGGTAAATCCCGTGGGGAGATAAAAACCGGAATTGATGAATTGATTCCGAAGGTAAGAGCAAGCTTTGTTGTAGATACACTTGTGTACCTTTACAGAGGTGGCAGATGCAATGCGGTTTCTGCGCTTATCGGAGGAGCATTGGCGCTTCATCCCATGATCGTTGTAAAGGATGGTAAAATGGATGCAAGCAGGAAATATAGAGGTAAGATCGGTAATGTCATAAAGAATTATGCAAAAGATCTGGAAGAGGACCTGAAAAACGCAATACCGGATCGTGTATTTATTACACATTCGGAATGTGATGCTAAGACAGTTGAAGGGGTAAGAGATTACATAGCCTCTCTTGGCATTTTTAAGGAAATAATAGAGACAAGAGCAGGTGGTGTGATTTCATCACATTGTGGGCCTGGCACACTCGGAGTGTTATTTATTGCAAAATAATGGAGTTTCATATGGTAAGTACTTTGAAGCTGCTCGGAAAATATAAACATTTTATAAATTATTAGCACTCACTATTGACGAGTGCTAATAATAGGTGTATAACATAGTCAAGAACAAAGGAAAGGAACAAAAAGCAAAGGCTTTGAGTTCTTGAAACATCCCGGTTCCAAAGAAACAGGTTGACACAGATTTTATAGATTAAGAAGGAGAGATGACTTATGTTGATGCCTAGTATTTTTGGAGAAAACTTATTTAACGATGATTGGATGGATTTTTCATTTCCTGATGTTGACAAGGCGCTTTATGGTAAACACGCAAAGAACGTTATGAAGACTGATGTCAAGGAAACTGACAATAGCTACGAAGTAGATATAGATCTTCCGGGATTCAAGAAGGATGAGATTGAGGCTAAGCTGGAGAATGGTTACTTAACTATCAGCGCAGCTAAAGGACTTGACAAGGAAGAAAAGGAAGAAAAGGATGGCAAGTATATCCGTAAGGAGCGCTATTCCGGTGCTATGAGCAGGTCTTTCTATGTAGGTGATGAGCTGAAGCAGGAAGATATCAAGGCAAAGTATGAGGATGGTATTCTTAAACTTTCAGTTCCGAAGAAGGAGCAAAAGAAAGTTGAGACCACAAAGCATATTGCTATTGAAGGATAAACTTAATTTAAATCATTTTATGAGAAGTCGCACAGGCCTATGGCCTGGGCGGCTTTTTAAATAAAAATACAAAGGAGCAGTATGATGTTTGCATTAGAGGGAAAGCATAAGAAATGGAAAATGTCGATAAAGAATGCTATATTGTAATTTGTCTTTCAATCGGATATACTATAGCTTAATTATAGCGGAATGAGGGAAAAATAATGTCAAAAGATGAATACTTAATTACAGATGCCCCCTTAAAGGCATTGACAGTTTTTGCAATGCCCATGATCTTGGGCAGCTTTTTTCAACAAGTATATAATATGGCTGATTCAATCATTGTTGGTCAGTTTGTAGGCTCCTCTGCACTTGCGGCAGTTGGAGCCTGTGCTGCGCTTACGAATGTGTTCATCTGTATAGCACTGGGAGCCGGTGTAGGAGCCGGTGTACTTGTGAGCCGCTATTTCGGCGCCAGGGATTACGGCAAAATGAAAACAATAGTATCAACATCACTGATTAGTTTTCTGGTTTTAAGCGTACTTTTGGGCGTCTTTGGCTTTTTCTTTTCACATTCAATGATGAGCCTGTTACAGACACCTGCAGATATACTGGATGAGGCAGTGCTGTATCTACGCGTATATTTTGTGGGATTTCCATTTTTGTTTATGTACAATATACTTTCAACGATGTTTACATCGATTGGCGAGTCAAGGATTCCGTTGGGGCTTTTGATATTTTCCTCTGTGTTAAATATATTTATGGACCTTTGGATGGTGGCAGGCCTTGACCTGGGTGTGTTCGGTGCTGCCCTTGCAACTCTAATTGCTCAGGGAATATCTGCAGTTTTTTCACTATTGATTTTCTTTAGCAGAATGCGTCGGTATAAAAGTCACTTTGAATGGTTTGACAGACATGAGCTTCATTCTATGCTTCGGATTGCTGTGCCTTCGGTTCTCCAGCAGTCTACGGTGTCAATTGGCATGATGATAGTACAGGCAGTTGTGAATCCGTTCGGTACACAGGCGCTTGCAGGATATTCGGCAACGATGAGGGTAGAGAATGTATTTTCACTGATATTTGTATCCATTGGGAATGCAGTTTCACCGTTTGTTTCCCAGAATCTCGGAGCAAAGAAGACAGAACGTATCAAAAAAGGCTATCACGCTGCGCTGGTGTTAGACCTGTGTTTTGCAGTGCTTGCTTTTATAGTAATTGAAACACTGCATACTCAGATTTCCTCATTATTCCTGGGCAAAGACGGAACGGCCCTGGCATATCAGGTATCAGGGGATTATATGAGATGGCTTGGCTTCTTTTTCATTTTTATGGGTATCAAGATGGCCACAGATGGAGTGCTTCGTGGACTTGGCATCATGCGTCCGTTTCTCGCTGCAAATATGGTAAACCTGGCAATCCGCCTCTCGGTTGCCTTAATCTGCGCGCCGCGTTTCGGTATTGCATTTGTCTGGCTTGCTGTACCGGCCGGCTGGCTTGCCAATTTCCTGATTTCCTATGTGGCTCTCAGAAAATCCTGGCCGGCGGAATAGAAGGTACTATAATTCAAGCTTCAGATAAATCTCATCCCTCTCATCCTGCTCAATCCCCAGATAATGCTGGGTAATCTCATATGATGAGTGATTATAAACATCCATGAGCAGAGCGGGAGGCGTGCCATTTTTCCAGGCGTGATAGCCAAACGTCTTTCTAAGCGAATGACAGCTGATGTGCTCATCCTGCACTGTTTTGCCGGCGGCAGTCTTTACAATACGATATGCCTGCGTCCTGCTTATAGGCCGGTATCTGCAGGTGTTCTTGGTAAAAATAAATTCATGGTCATTTGGATTACGTTCATTGAAATAATCTTTCAGAGCATCGATGGCATTGTAGTTTAGAGTGACATAGTTATTCTTGCCGGTCTTTTGCTCATTGATAAGAAAATGAGTGCGAAATTCATGATGTTTGAAATTGTAAACGTTGTCCCACTTTAATCTAAGCAGGTCACTGATTCTTAGTGCTGTGTTTAATCCCATCACAATTAAACAGTAATTGCGGCTGTTTGGACGGATGTCCTTATAGTACATCCTGAAAGCCGTGAGTTCGTCCTTGTTTCGGATTGGCTGTGTAGTTCCCATTGAATACTCCTTTATAGTAGAAAATGTTATCTGGCACGTACAATATGACAGACTTTCACCCTCAGAATATCCAAAATCCACAACACAATAATGGTAAGTTCAAAATAGAAAAAATGCAACATTTTGTAGTAAAATGTTGCATTTTTGCTTTACACCTACTATATCGGCCACCATTTTCAGAACTTAACCCCTGAAAAATATTTTTTTAAATAATTTTCTTTTCATTTTTCTATCATTTTTTTGTTTGTCTTACCGGATTTAATCATATCTGTATCAAAGATAAAGTAATTCTTGATGAAATATGACTAAATTGGCGTAAACATTTGATGTTTTTTAATCCGCTTCTTTTTTGACCCATTATCAATCCACGAAAAATGCAACATTTTACTACAAAATGTTACATAATTCGGAAAAGCATGGACAAAGCTATTCCCTAGTGCATGGAGGTAGAAAATGCTCAAATTATCATTAAAGGAAGGGCAATATGTAAATATCGGAGATGATATCCGAATCGTGTTCGCGGGTGGAACAGGAAAGCACTGTCGATTACTGATAGATGCTCCCAAAGAACTGAATATCGCAAGATCCAACAACGAACCGGACCCGGCGAAGCGAAAAGATACATATTATCCCGAACCTGAGTTTTCCAGTGAAGCAAAGGAACAAATCAAGCAAATCATCTGGAATGAGAAAGAACGTCAGAAAAAGACGCAAAGCAACTAATCAAGTTAATAGGCGGCCGTGGCATTTGCCACACCCGGGAAGCCGCTTGTTATAGAAAACCGCAACTGCTTAAATAAAAATAAACACAAAGCAGCTGCAAAACCCTCGGGAAAAGGATTTCCAGAGGTCAAACATAATAACCCATGAATATGGGACAAGGAGGATTATATTATGGTAGTACAACACAACATGCAGGCAGCAAATG
>OHAJ01002554.1_pt1 | contig 12239 bp, 7 predicted proteins | sample 1577101 | NCBI WGS metagenome assembly OHAJ01 (sample SAMEA3541531, study PRJEB24748) | human gut metagenome | biome: human gut; feature: human-associated habitat; material: faeces | place: China | collected 2012
GGATTACGCCAGGGCAGCCTGAGCAAAGCGGCGCGTGGCTATCATCTGGCGCAGGGCAATCCGGCGCGTGAAATCAAACCGACCACCATTTTGCATGTTGCGGCAAAAGCCGATGTGGAACAGGGGCTGGAAGCGGCGCTCGAGCTGGCGTTAGCGCAATGGCAGTATCATGAAGAACTGTGGGTACGCGGCAACGATGCGGCGAAAGAACAGGTGCTGGCAGCCATTAGCCTGGTCCGTCATACGCTGATGCTGTTCGGTGGTATTGTGCCGCGTAAAGCGAGCACTCACTTACGTGATCTGCTGACTCAATGCGAGGCGACCATTGCTTCTGCGGTGTCTGCCGTGACGGCGGTCTACTCTACCGAAACGGCAATGGCGAAGCTGGCGTTGACCGAATGGTTGGTAAGCAAAGCATGGCAGCCATTTTTAGATGCCAAAGCGCAGGGCAAAATCAGCGACTCCTTCAAACGCTTTGCCGATATCCATCTTTCCCGCCATGCCGCTGAACTGAAAAGCGTTTTCTGCCAGCCGTTAGGCGATCGCTACCGTGACCAGTTGCCACGCCTGACGCGTGATATTGACTCAATACTGTTGCTGGCGGGTTACTATGATCCTGTCGTCGCGCAAGCCTGGCTGGAGAACTGGCAGGGGCTGCATCACGCTATTGCGACCGGGCAACGCATCGAAATTGAACATTTCCGTAATGAGGCAAACAATCAGGAACCGTTCTGGTTGCACAGCGGAAAACGTTAATCAGGCAAGGATAAAATCGCTTATGAAGCCGCTCTCTTCACCGTTACAGCAGTACTGGCAGACCGTTGTTGAGCGGCTGCCAGAGCCTTTAGCCGAGGAATCACTTAGTGCACAGGCGAAGTCAGTACTTACTTTCAGTGATTTTGTGCAGGACAGCATAAGTGCGCATCCAGAGTGGCTGACGGAACTGGAAAGCCAACCGCCGCAGGCCGACGAATGGCAGCATTACGTTGCATGGTTGCAGGAGGCGCTCAGTAATGTGAGTGACGAAGCCGGGTTAATGCGCGAGCTGCGGCTGTTCCGTCGGCGCATCATGGTACGTATCGCCTGGGCGCAAACGCTGGCACTGGTTACTGAAGAGAGCATATTGCAGCAGCTCAGCTATCTGGCGGAGACGCTGATTGTTGCGGCGCGTGACTGGCTATATGACGCCTGCTGCCGCGAGTGGGGAACGCCGTGCAATGCGCAGGGCGAAGCGCAACCGCTGCTGATTTTAGGCATGGGTAAGCTGGGCGGCGGGGAACTGAATTTCTCCTCTGATATCGATCTGATTTTTGCCTGGCCGGAACATGGTTGTACGCAGGGTGGACGCCGGGAACTGGATAACGCGCAGTTTTTTACCCGCATGGGGCAGCGGCTGATTAAAGTGCTGGATCAACCAACGCAGGATGGCTTCGTCTATCGCGTGGATATGCGGCTGCGTCCGTTTGGCGAAAGTGGCCCGCTGGTGCTGAGCTTTGCCGCGTTGGAAGATTATTACCAGGAGCAGGGGCGCGACTGGGAGCGTTACGCGATGGTCAAGGCGCGGATTATGGGCGATAGCGAAGGCGTCTATGCTAACGAGTTGCGTGCGATGCTGCGCCCGTTTGTTTTCCGTCGTTACATCGATTTCAGCGTGATTCAGTCGCTGCGCAACATGAAAGGGATGATTGCCCGTGAAGTGCGTCGACGTGGTTTGACCGACAATATCAAACTCGGCGCAGGCGGCATTCGCGAAATTGAATTTATCGTTCAGGTGTTCCAGCTCATTCGCGGCGGACGCGAACCGTCGCTGCAATCGCGCTCTTTACTGCCAACGCTCAGCGCCATTGCCGAGCTGCATCTGCTTTCTGAAAACGATGCTGAACAATTGCGAGTGGCGTATCTGTTCCTGCGGCGTCTGGAAAACCTGCTGCAAAGCATTAACGACGAACAAACCCAGACGCTTCCTTCTGATGAGCTTAATCGTGCGCGGCTGGCGTGGGCGATGGACTTTGCTGACTGGCCGCAATTGACCGGGGCGCTGACCGCACATATGACCAATGTGCGCCGGGTGTTTAATGAATTGATTGGCGACGACGAAAGTGAAACTCAGGAAGAGTCGCTGTCGGAACAGTGGCGTGAGCTGTGGCAGGATGCGTTGCAGGAAGATGACACTACGCCAGTGCTGGCGCATCTTAGCGAGGATGATCGCAAACAGGTGCTAACGCTGATTGCCGATTTCCGCAAAGAGCTGGATAAGCGCACCATCGGGCCGCGAGGACGTCAGGTGCTCGACCATCTGATGCCGCATCTGCTAAGTGATGTCTGTGCGCGTGAAGACGCTGCCGTTACGCTGTCGCGCATTACCGCCTTGCTGGTGGGGATTGTTACCCGCACCACCTATTTAGAATTGCTCAGTGAATTCCCCGCGGCGCTTAAACATTTGATTTCTCTGTGTGCCGCGTCGCCGATGATTGCCAGCCAGCTGGCGCGTTATCCATTATTGCTGGATGAATTGCTCGATCCAAACACCCTTTACCAGCCGACGGCGACCGATGCCTACCGCGATGAGTTGCGCCAGTATTTGCTGCGCGTGCCGGAAGATGACGAAGAGCAACAGCTTGAGGCGCTGCGTCAGTTCAAACAGGCGCAGCTGTTACGCATCGCCGCAGCGGATATCGCCGGTACGCTACCGGTGATGAAAGTGAGCGATCACTTAACCTGGCTGGCGGAAGCCATGATAGATGCCGTCGTTCAGCAGGCGTGGGTTCAAATGGTTGCCCGCTACGGTAAGCCGAATCACCTGAACGAACGCGAAGGGCGTGGTTTTGCGGTGGTCGGCTACGGCAAGCTGGGCGGCTGGGAGTTAGGCTACAGTTCCGATCTTGACCTTATCTTCCTCCATGATTGCCCAATGGATGCGATGACTGACGGTGAGCGGGAAATCGACGGGCGGCAGTTTTATCTGCGTCTGGCGCAACGCATTATGCATCTGTTCAGTACGCGTACCTCTTCCGGCATTTTGTATGAAGTGGATGCTCGACTGCGTCCGTCCGGGGCGGCGGGAATGCTGGTGACATCCGCAGAAGCATTTGCCGATTATCAGAAAAACGAGGCCTGGACGTGGGAACATCAGGCGCTGGTGCGTGCGCGTGTAGTGTACGGCGATCCGCAGCTCACCGCGCACTTTGACGCAGTGCGTCGCGAGATTATGACGCTGCCGCGTGAAGGTAAAACTCTGCAAACGGAAGTGCGGGAAATGCGCGAGAAAATGCGCGCTCATCTCGGCAATAAACATCGCGATCGCTTTGATATCAAAGCTGATGAAGGGGGAATTACCGATATCGAATTTATTACCCAATATCTGGTGTTGCGCTACGCTCATGAAAAACCGAAGTTAACGCGCTGGTCAGACAACGTGCGTATTCTGGAACTACTGGCGCAAAACGACATTATGGAAGAGCAGGAAGCGATGGCGCTGACCCGTGCTTACACTACGCTTCGCGATGAACTTCATCATCTGGCATTACAGGAATTGCCGGGCCATGTGTCGGAGGATTGCTTCACCGCAGAGCGTGAACTGGTGCGGGCAAGCTGGCAGAAGTGGCTGGTGCAAGAATGAAGTATGGTATTATCGCGCGCAAATTTTGAATCTCTCAGGAGACAGGAATGAAAGTAACGCTGCCAGAGTTTGAACGTGCAGGAGTGATGGTGGTTGGTGATGTGATGCTGGATCGTTACTGGTACGGCCCCACCAGTCGTATCTCGCCGGAAGCGCCGGTGCCCGTGGTTAAAGTGAATACCATCGAAGAACGTCCGGGCGGCGCGGCTAACGTGGCGATGAATATCGCTTCTCTCGGTGCTAATGCACGCCTGGTCGGGTTGACGGGTATTGACGATGCAGCGCGCGCGCTGAGTAAATCTCTGGCCGACGTCAACGTCAAATGCGACTTCGTTTCTGTACCGACGCATCCGACCATTACCAAATTACGGGTACTTTCCCGCAACCAACAGCTGATCCGTCTGGATTTTGAAGAAGGTTTCGAAGGTGTTGATCCGCAGCCGCTGCACGAGCGGATTAATCAGGCGCTGAGTTCGATTGGCGCGCTGGTGCTTTCTGACTACGCCAAAGGTGCGCTGGCAAGCGTACAGCAGATGATCCAACTGGCGCGTAAAGCGGGTGTTCCGGTGCTGATTGATCCAAAAGGTACCGATTTTGAGCGCTACCGCGGCGCTACGCTGTTAACGCCGAATCTCTCGGAATTTGAAGCTGTTGTCGGTAAATGTAAGACCGAAGAAGAGATTGTTGAGCGCGGCATGAAACTGATTGCCGATTACGAACTCTCGGCTCTGTTAGTGACCCGTTCCGAACAGGGTATGTCGCTGCTGCAACCGGGTAAAGCGCCGCTGCATATGCCAACCCAGGCGCAGGAAGTGTATGACGTTACCGGTGCGGGCGACACGGTGATTGGCGTCCTGGCGGCAACGCTGGCAGCGGGTAATTCGCTGGAAGAAGCCTGCTTCTTTGCCAATGCGGCGGCTGGCGTGGTGGTCGGCAAACTGGGAACCTCCACGGTTTCGCCGATCGAGCTGGAAAATGCTGTACGTGGACGTGCAGATACAGGCTTTGGCGTGATGACCGAAGAGGAACTGAAGCTGGCCGTAGCGGCAGCGCGTAAACGTGGTGAAAAAGTGGTGATGACCAACGGTGTCTTTGACATCCTGCACGCCGGGCACGTCTCTTATCTGGCAAATGCCCGTAAACTGGGTGACCGTTTGATTGTCGCTGTGAACAGCGATGCCTCCACCAAACGGCTGAAAGGGGATTCCCGCCCCGTTAACCCGCTCGAACAGCGTATGATTGTGCTGGGCGCACTGGAAGCGGTCGACTGGGTGGTGTCGTTTGAAGAGGACACGCCGCAGCGCTTGATCGCCGGGATCTTGCCAGATCTGCTGGTGAAAGGCGGCGACTATAAACCAGAAGAGATTGCCGGGAGTAAAGAAGTCTGGGCCAACGGTGGCGAAGTGTTGGTGCTCAACTTTGAAGACGGTTGCTCGACGACCAACATCATCAAGAAGATCCAACAGGATAAAAAAGGCTAACCGGAAAGCGGTTCACAGATCTCGCTTCGTACATGGCAGGCCTATTGACGCTGTTGTTTTTTCAACCTAGAGTAAAGGAACAAGGGTAAGGGAGGATTTCTCCCCCCTCTGATGAGTTGTTAGTAAGTCGGGAAACTTAACAGTAACAACACAACCAGTATGATGACGAACTTCATCATAACCCTTTCCTTATACAAGGCCCCTTCTTCGGGAGGGGCTTTCCCGTTTCAGCCCCTTGCTGCCCCCCGATTGTTGATGAGCGCCGGACCCCGCGCAATGCTTTCCCAGAGGCAATTTTGCCTTCCCCGAGCGGTCACGCAAAACGCTGCAACGTCCTGAGCATTTGCACCTTTTAGCGGAACGCAGATATAAAAAATCCCCGGCTTTTTGGGCCAGGGATATGTGTTAATGAAACCTTCTTGACGCTGATTTTTTTTCAACCTAAAGTAAAGGAACAAGGGTGAGGGAGGATTTCTCCCCCCTCTGATTGGCTGTTAATAAGCTGCGAAACTTACGAGTAACAACACAATCAGTATGATGACGAGCTTCATCATAACCCTTTCCTTCTGTAAGGCCCCTTCTTCGGGAGGGGCTTTCCCGTTTCAGCCCCCTGCTGACTCCCCGATTGTTGATGAGCGCCAGACCCCACGCAATGCTTTCTCTGATGCAGTTTTGCCTTCCCCGAGCCGTCACGCAAAATGCTGCAACAACCTGATCATTTGCACTTTTTAGCGGAACGCAGATATAAAAAATCCCCGGCTTTTTGTGCCAGGGACGTTCATAGCTGAAAATTTATTCTACGTTTTCGGCGACGGGAGTTGTTGAGGTTAAGGGTGAAGTCAATGCCGTCAGTGAGCCGCCTGAAACACCAATTTCATTGAGCAAGGAGTCAATCAGCGGTGCCTGTGTGCGGTAAGAAAGGGCGGCAGACAATGCCTGCTCTGCAAGGTTTCCTCCACTAACGCTACCTGTACTCGCATCACCCGCAGCGCCGCCACGATTCAGACCATCGACCTGAATAATCTTGATACCGTCGATTGACTTCATCGGCTCAACGGATTTCTCTATTACCGCAGGCAGCGCCTGCAACAAGGCCAGTTTGAATTTAAGGCTGGTTTGTTCATCAGAAAGTACGTTGATAGCATCGTTCAGCGCACGTTGTGCTTCTGCTTCCGCCAGACCCTTTTTACGTGTAGCTTCGGCTAACTCAACGATAGCCGCCGCCTGCATCTCTGCGGCTTCTTTTTCTGCTTTCGCCCGCACGGTCAGTTCAACCGCTTTGGTTTCTGCATCCTGCGCGGCAGCGATTAGGGCAACTTGTTTAGCACGATCGGCTTCGGCAGTCTGGCGAGTGGTTTCTACGTTTTGTTGGGCGCTTACCGCTTCTGCAAGTGCGAGATTAGCACGCGCTTCTGCCTGGGACTGTTGTTCCGATTTGGCGGCAATAGCGATCGATTTCGTCTGGTTAGCGATTTCGGTGACCTGCTGCTGTTCGATCTCTTTAATGCGAACTTCACGTTCAGCTTCAACCTTTCTTGAGCGGACGGCCTGTTCGCGGTCGATTTCTGTTTCCTGAATCTGTCGTTCAGCCAGAATTCGTGTCTGCTCTGCTTCACGACGACGTTCAGCTTCAAAAGCCGCAATACGTGCATTCTGTTCGGCAGTACGGGTTTTAACCTGCTGCTCCTGCTCAAGCGTCATAAACGCTTCTTGCTGTTCAATCTCCAGCTTGCGCGATAGCGCATCGCGATTTTTTTCACGCACCGCAACTTCTACATCCTGTTCAACTTCGTTACGTTCGCGGCGACGGCGCTCTGTTTCCTGAGTCAGTTTGGTTAAACCTTCGGCGTCAAAGGCATTGTTCGGATTGAAATGTTCTTTCGAGGTCTGGTTAAAGTTGGTAAGTGAAACGCTCTCCAGTTCCAGACCGTTTTTCGACAGGTCTTCTGCCACTGTATTTTGCACCCCCTGCACGAAGTTCTCGCGGGTATCCTGTAACTCATGCATGGTCATTTGCGCAGCTGTTGCACGGAGGGCATCGACAAATTTATCTTCAACCAACATACGTAAGTCTTCAGGCGACAGGGTGCGTTGCCCCAGCGTCTGGGCAGCGGTGGCAATCCCTTCTACTGAAGGTTTTACCCGCACAAAGAAAGCGACTACTACATCGACGCGCATACGATCTTTCGTAATCAGGCTATCAATGGTTGAGCGGCTGACTTCCAGCTTCAGAGTATTCATATTGATGGGGATTATTTCATGAAAGATCGGCATCACGATTGCGCCACCGCTCATTACCACTTTTTGCCCACCTAAACCAGTACGAACAAAAGCTTGCTCTGCCGAAGCGCGACGATAGAGCCTGGCGAAAATAATTCCAATAATAAACAGAATGCATACGGCAATAATCGCGGTAAACATCCAGGAGGGCACAGAATTAACAATATCATCCATTATTAAATTTCCTTTTGATTAATAAATTACAATATTTGGGGCCAGGGATTGTTTTCCGCCAAATATCGCGTTGCAGAAAGTCGGCAAATAATTAACACTTTGTCTCCTTTAGTGAAAATTTTTCCTTCTTCAGGCTCCAGTAGTAAATAATGTATTTGGCCAAATTGATCGGTGAGTTTTCCTTCGCAGGGATTACCTGAAGTGGCTTGATGACCGGTAATTAACGCCATGCTACCAATATATTCTTCTTCTGTAATAGCTGAACTATGGTCGCGTGGAATCCAGGGCGCAACTATTTTACCGGTATAATGCACCGCAATAATCGTAAACAGTAAACTGACAGGAACCACGAACAGGTTCGACAGTGGTGATTGCCAGACCATGATGCAGGCATGCTGCAACAGGATGCCAATAAGACCAAAAAAACCAGCCAGTAAGCAGAGAACGACGAGAGCTGGCAATCTTCCAATATTGAGATAAAGAAGTGCCTGGCTAATATGACCTGTGGTTATGGAATCATAATGGTCAAGATGTGCATCAAGAGCACCGGAGAGCATGTGACCGCAGATAAGCGCAAAAATTTCTAACAGGCCGATCAACAGTACAAAGGAAATAGCGAAAAGATAAGGGGTGTTATAGTCGGCGAATAAAATCATATATCACTCCAATGTCCATTTAGTGACGCAATATTTACTTTGTAATAGTTTCCTTGCTTACATTTATCTGTGTTAATAATAACACAGGTTAGAGAAGTTCTGGAAGAGAAAGTCTTTTAATATGGTTTTTTATTTTTCACTAAAAAGTGTGATCGGGGACAATATATTTACGCACGTTATGTTTAAAGGCACTACACTGATTGGGGAATACTGAAATCAGAAAAAGCATATGGCCTTAAAAGGTATGCGATAACCGGAGGATGTGCTTATGGATCATAGTCTTAATTCTTTAAATAATTTCGATTTCCTGGCGCGTAGTTTTGCCAGAATGCACGCAGAAGGTCGCCCGGTCGATATTCTGGCCGTTACTGGTAACATGGATGAAGAACATAGAACCTGGTTTTGCGCACGTTATGCCTGGTATTGTCAACAGATGATGCAGGCAAGAGAGCTGGAGTTAGAGCACTGATATAACGGGCCTGATGGCCCGTTTTAGTGTTTGTATTAGATACTAGTTATAGGTGATTTTCAGGATTACGTCTTTACTAAACGGTCCCTCAACAACCGTTTCTGCCGGGTTCGCACTCAGTTCTGCCCTGAATGGTGCGGTGACCGAAGGCGCACTAGACGATGAAAAAGAAGCAAATTGTGAGAAGCGGTTAAATTCCGTTGCTGTTCCATCGTTATGAAATATCTTCAATAGCAGACCATTACCTATATCCAGATGGCTATAATCACTCAAAATATCCGTAGTGAAAAAACTCCCTAAAATATTAAACTGCTCAGTACAGGCCGCACCCGGATCTTTGGTCATGACTACGCTAAACGTCTCACTCACGCTGGTATTTTTAATTGTTCGGGAATTTATTTTACCAAAGTCGACAACGCCATCAGCTGGTTCCAGATCAACATTAACAAAGCAGTCAAGGACATGAATATTATTTAACCCACGAATTCTGAAGGTCAAATTTTTGTCTGTGTCTATAGTTCCTGTGCCACTCATACCTTTAAACTCCAGGGCGATATATTCGTCAGGTAATACAAGTTTTTTATTTACTTTATTAGCATTTTTAGCCAGCTTAATATACAGCTGTACACGTACTGGAAAAGTTACTGACAATTGAGGTTCAGGACCACCGCTACAGACAGCGGGGTTTTTATAGGTATTACTGTATATCCCTGCGCCTTTAACATCAATGCACTCTGGTGCTGCGATAGCTCGTGTGGAGGTTGAATCATAATCGACTCCATTATAGGTTACACCAAGAGTATATGAGTTTTGATTATAAAAGTCCTGACCTGATGCTAACAACATCATTATATTTACCCATGCAGATGGGTATTCTTCTCCTGGTGATGGGGCGGGTAGTGCATTATTACAGAAGACATTCATAAAATATTCACTGCTTTGCCAGATTTTATCACCTTTTTTACCATCGCTGGGGATAGCAATTCTTGGTACGTAGCCTATGACTACGGTATTCCCCCCTTCATGTTCAGCATAGCAGTTCATCGCCCATACAGGTAACGCACTAAAACCCATAATAAATGCAATTACAGTTAATAAGTAGCGCATTTTATTTATCTCGTTTGGCTACGGAAACATTACAAGAATTATTCACTGTTGGGCAGTTTATTTCATAAAAACTTAAGCCACCAAAATCATTGATATAACCAACCTGAAAATTTGATGGAACATTTTTAAACTGCGTATCTGCATGGCTAAAAGGGAGGACCATTAAGCTTTGCGTTTGCGGTAACATCGTGACCCCATTTGTTCCGATATAACCCAGCGTAACGTGATAAGGCATTTTATTGTTAAAGCGGATCGAACCATCATTTCTACGGATGATTTCAACTTTTTCGTAAGTCATTACCCCATCGTCTTCTAACTCAATGGCTTTTGGCCGCCAGAATAATTTCAAAGCGTGCTGCATAGTCACTTGCATCACATTTTTTTTATCTGTTTTTGGCGGTGTTTCTCGCACGTTAAAATAGAACAGAGTTTCTCTGTCCTTAGGAAGTTGAGCAATTTTTTCCTGAGTTATCATTCTAATCTGAATTTGCTCATTGGGATTTAAACGCACCATAGGAGGAACCGTAACAATAAAGTCACGAGATTTATTGCCTTTCGTATCTTCTATCCATGTTTGGGCCAGATAGGGCAGTTTTTTACTTTGATTAGTAAGTTTTAATGCTTCGCCTTTATCTGACTCATTCATTATTATACGGGTACGATCCGGGATGATGGCACCCCAGGCAATGCTGTTCATGCAGGAGAGTAATACTCCTGCTGCAATGATATTCTTTGTATTTAAGTAGCGCATTAGTTTCATCCTGAATTAATTTTAGCTAATACACGGTAAAATAACCGTTCCGGTGGTTAAGTTGCTGCTCTTGGGTGGTTGAATAAAGCAAGATTTGTCACCCCAGCGTAAAGTAAGTTTGCTGTCATCCTGAATGCCGTTGAGGTATACAAAGCCGCCATCAGCAACAAGTCCTAATTCTTTGTGGCTGGTTTCATCTTTTACGCTAATCCCCAGTGGTGGGTGACTACCATCTGCCAGGCGAATAACCCCCATGATTTGATAGCCCTTGCGGGTATCAAGTTTGGCGTAGCCAATAGCACCTTCGGTTAAGGTGGTGGTGATAACCGAGTTTTCGATATCCACATTTTCTGGAAGATTTCGGGTATCAACGCTTAATGATGTTGTTATGTAACTGCTGACTGATGGAATAACTCCGATGCCATACCGATTAGTTACCGCGCGTTTATTATTCAACGGAATATCTTCAGCGCCGTCTGCGTCGATCATAAAACGCGAGTCAGCACTACCACTATAGTCATGGAAAGCGGCGCCGTGGCGAGTTGCAGTGAATGAACCGTTCCAACTGGCATTCAGAGAATAGTAGCTGTCCCGCTGTGATGTACCGGAGAGATAGAGACGACCGTTCTCGGTATTATGCTGATAACTGGCGCGCAGTGACGCCTCCATATCTTTAAATTCGTCATTGTCGCCTGAAGCAGAAACGCTCCAGGAATTATTTCGATCGGAAGAGTCATACCACGAAGCAGTATGCGAAATGTTGTTATCCTGATTTCGTTGCATACCATAGCTCAATGTTCTACTGGTTCCCCAGGGAATTGAAATATTTAGGTACAGTTGATCCTGGTTGTCATCTTCCCAGTTTATTCGGCTAAATGTTAGTGAGGTGGATACGTTTTTTAATGGGCCGATATCAAAATCGCGGCTAAGTGATAATGAATAATTCACATTACTGCTGGCGTCCCAGTAAGTATTACGAGCCAGACTTACGTATGTATTTAATCTCAATGATTCAAGATACTGGTTAAACGTGACAATATAACTCTCTTTTTCATTCTGATAATTCGTGTAATGGTTAGTGTCATTGATATATTCATTCATCGACACAAAGTTTTTATCAGAGAAACGGTAGCCAGCGAAAGTGAGCTGGCTACCGGTAGATTCAAAACGTTTTGAATAGTTAGCACGGTAGCTATAACCCGTTTCTTTATTCTGATTATGTAACTGAGCATCAGATCGCGTGACATCAAAGGATAATGAGCCCAACGAGTTAAGGTTAAAACCAACTCCGGTAGCCAGGGATTGATAATCACGGTTTGTTAATACTGAACCACCATACAGGGATACATTGTTCAGCCAACCCCATGAGAATTCACCGGTCCAGAAGAAGGGCTGTTGTAAGGAATCGCCGCCAACGCTGGTCGGTTTCCCCATTGCAGTAGTGTAGCGAATCTGCCCTTTACGCGTCAGATAAGGAATGCTATTAGATGCAACTTGCCATTGCGTGACGCGCCCGTCCTCTTCTTCAACCTTGACGTCCAGTTGCCCCTGTAATGTATTGAATAAATTGGTAATAGAAAATGGGCCTGGAGGAACGTTTTCTTGATAAATAATACGGTTGTTCTGTGAGACAGTGACCTTTGCATTCGTTTGTGCAACACCCGTGATTTGCGGTGCGTAACCACGTAGATCAGGCGGCAAC
>OHAJ01002556.1_pt1 | contig 12233 bp, 17 predicted proteins | sample 1577101 | NCBI WGS metagenome assembly OHAJ01 (sample SAMEA3541531, study PRJEB24748) | human gut metagenome | biome: human gut; feature: human-associated habitat; material: faeces | place: China | collected 2012
AAGACTCAACAGCCTTTGACGATATGCTGGCTTTTGTAAAACAGCACCCTGATTTTGAAAAATTAGAGATTTCATATGAGCCGACATTATCCCTTTCCGGCTTAGAAATCAATTTGAGCCGGCGCAGAGTTATCAATAACGGTCAGGAAATTGAACTGACCGTCAAAGAGTACGATATACTCTGCTTGCTCGCAGCCAATAAAGGTCGTGTTCTTACATACGAGCAGATTTATGATAAGGTGTGGGGCGAAATATCAGCAGGCAATGAAAAGGATACCGTAGGCTTTCACATTCGGAATCTTCGTAAAAAACTTTGTGATACAAACTCTCACTTTTCCATAGATAGTGTTCGTGAGATCGGCTACCGCTTTAACAGTCAGTAAGCAGTCCCTCGTAGTTCATAATGAATTGCGAGGGATTATTCATTTTCTAAGACGGTATGTCGGAATTTGATAAATCCCTGCAAATGTTGATTTTATACGACTGTTAAGAGCAATATCGTGTCTAAACTTGCGACTGGACTTTGCATTTTCTACGAGTTATCTTCGTAATATCTCGGCATTATACTACTGGAATGTTTATCATAAACAGGGCATGATTTATGGCAGAATGGGCAGTCGTTCTCGTGCCATTTATTAGGTCTTGCTTGGATACGAATATGTTTAACTCCATTCTTATCAGAGTAAAGATTACAATTTTTTATAACTGTGTTCTTGACATTAAGGACACTTTTGCATAATGTATTAACTGAAGCCACTTGTGAATACTCCTTTTGTGTTTTTCTTCGCAGTTAATACATTAAAGGACACAAGTGTTTTTTCAATATGGTGTTGTTAATTTATGGTGTTAGGCTTCCACCATTATGCCAGAAGCCTCATATAAATTTATTGGGAAGAGTTACCGATCAAGTTTTCTCAGAATCCGAAGAATGGGATATTGATACGGTGTCAGAAACTATTGCATCGGAATATGAAAGAGCAACGAATCTTTCGATAAATAAAGAGAAGCAGAATTTGCCAATAGAAGAAAAACGAACGATAGATGTTAAAGAAATACGAGAATGGCTGAACTTTATTATTACGATTATATCAGTTGTTTTGGGAGTTACGAATTCTTCAGCAACAACGATAAATAATTACAATTATACACAACAAGTCAATAATTATTACATCGTTGGAATGGGATATGATGCGAAGGAGCTAAATACGACTAAATATAGAATCGTTAATAGAGAATCTATTGTACGACTGAAGCATGACTGCCATTCGATTGTAATTGAAAAGCTTGAGGAAGGGAAAGTTGTTAGAATTATAGATAAATATAAAAAGTGGCGACAGATAATTTGGGAGAATGAAGATGGTGAAGAATGTATGGGGTGGATTCAAAATTATAGATTAACTGAGTTTAAAGTGCCTAGAAATAAATGATGTATATTTGATGAAATAGAATCTATAAGTGAAGGAAGTATTATGTGTGGTAGATATTATATTGATTCTGATATGGCAGATGAAATCGAAAAAGTAGTGCATGATATAGACCAACGGATCCGGCAGGAACATTTTGCAGGAGATATCTTTCCAACCAATGTAGCACCGATCATTGAAAAATCAGAACATGGATTGAAACTGGATGTTTGCAAGTGGGGATATCCATTGTCACAAGGAAAGAATCTGGTTATAAATGCAAGAGCAGAATCTGTTATGGACAAACCTTCTTTTCGAAATGGAATCCTCTATCACCGCATTTTGATACCGGCAAGTGGGTTCTATGAATGGAATCGGTTAAAAGAGAAAAATACATTTTCCAGATATGATGCACCAGTATTGTATATGGCTGGCTTCTGTGATTGGTTTGAGAATGAACGACGATTTGTGATTATGACTACAGCAGCCAATGAATCTATGATAAAAGTACATGATCGTATGCCGCTGATATTGGAAAAAGGACAGCTGAAAGATTGGTTCGATGACAGGAAAATGGAGCAAATTCTGCATCAGGTACCGGTTCAGCTAAAACGAGAGGCAGAATACGAACAGCAGAGCTTATTCTTATAATGGTTCAGAGGAGAAATAGAAAGATGCAAATATTTGTTGATGCAGATGCCTGCCCAGTGGTTGCGATCATTGAAAAGATTGCAAAAGATAATAGTGTTCCGGTAATGTTGTTGTGTGATCTGGAAAATATTTTTTACATGGGAGGATGGAAGAAAATATAACATCGACAGAATTTTGAAAATCGAGCGATGCGCCAGCAGAAAGGCAGGCGGTGTAGGAATGATGTACACCTGTATGATACAGGGACAGGAAAGCCATTTATTCTATGAAGTGGATAAATGGTTTATGGAGAGAAAAACAGCATAAGGAGAGATAGGTATAGACGATATTATATGGATTATTAACCGGCAGGGATAGTCACTTTCCCTTTATATTCCTGCAGGTTTTACATAAGAAGATGGATTCCGGTCAGCAAAGGCAGCTCCCACAATGCCTTTTGGATATCCGCTTCTGCAAATTGTAGTAAGTAATTGCTTCCCATCAAAATCATGGGGAAAGCGAACTGGTCTGAAAGACCGCCAGTTAGTGTGATGATGATAAGGAGATTTTGAAACTGATGACAGATAGAGATTATGCAATTAAATCAATGAAAGAAATTACCTTCCAGATGGCAAACCATGCACAGAATTATCTGGAAGTAACGATCGAAAGACATTATACTGATATTAAAGAACTGATGACAAGCTACCAGAAACTGATTTTAGAAAACCAGGTTGTATTGGAAGAACTGGATATGGAGTGTCAGGAGAAGATCAATGAAGATATGGCATATGCGTTGAGTTATCTGAGTATTTATAACAATCAGCTGAATGTGCCAAAGATGCACCGGGAAATGAATAACCTGATGATCATTTACGGCTTGTCAGATATGATCTATCGTGGAATGACACTGGTGAAGTTTTATGCACCGAATGGTGTGATGCTCAGTGAGATCCTTCATTCTTGTTTTTGCAGTCATTATAATAAGACAGATGTGGAAGTACAGCAGGAGTTAGGAATAAGCCTGATGTTTGTTACTATGGTGGAGATGGTCCTGACAAAATCGTTGTTTGTGAACCTTTAGGTAAGGCAACTGTAACCGGAACATCGTTTGCGGCACCTTGGATAACTCGCAAAATGGCGTATCTTATACATGTTATGGGTTTAAGCCGTGAAGTGGCAAAAGCTTTAATAATTGATTCTGCGGCAGGATGGGATCGACAGGATACTATTAAATATGAAAAAGGATATGGCATTGTACCCAAAAGGATAGAGGACATTTTGTATTCTCGAGAGGATGAGATAAGATTTATTATGTCTGGAAGCATAGATGAGTATGAAGTATATACGTATAATATTCCGGTTCCACAAGATATGAATGCACATCCCTTCTTTGCAAAGGCTACACTTGCTTATTTCCCGCAAAGCGATCGAAACCAAGGTGTTGATTATACATCAACGGAGATGGATATTCATTTTGGAAGAATTGCGGAGCAGAAGGGAAAAGCAGTAATTAAAGCTATAGATTATAATAAACAAGCAGAAGAAGGTCTCAATACAATCTATGAAGAAGATGCGAGAAAATTGTATCGTAAGTGGGATAATGTCAAGCATATTAGCGAGGCGTTAAAAGAAAATGGTCGTCCACGCAAGGCGTATCGATCGGGAATGTGGGGACTAAGTATTAAAACAAAAGAAAGACTTGATCCGAAAGCCGGAAGAGGGTTGCAATTTGGTATTGTTGTAACTTTGCGAGAAATGAATGGTGAAAACAGAATAGATGACTTTATAAAGATGTGTATGATGAGAGGATGGGTTGTTTCCAGACTTGATGTGCATACACAGGTTGATGTTTATGTTAAAGCCGAGGAAGAGATTACATTTGAATAACTAGAATTGTTATGCGTTATTGTAGGTGTGTAATAAACAAAAGTGTATAATTTAATAAGAATGTTATTACAAATAAAAAATTGTGAGTAACAATTTTGTAGGAGAAAGGAGTTTATTGTGCATGGCAAAAAAAATTATGTTTGCAAGGTCAAATGTCGAAGGGGATTTTAAAAAGGAAATTTATTGCGGGGATTTAGATAAAAATGACTATGAAACAAAATACAAAGGGCATTTGACTTGTATAAAGGGATGTCCGGCTAGAATCAAATTCACAGAAAGAAAAAATAATGTTAAATTCTTTAGCACATGGAATAAAGAGGGGCACTTACATAAAGAAGGTTGTCCTTATCATGTTGATTATAAGGGCAAAATGGGAAGGAAAAAGCTAAGTGCTTATTATGAAAGCATAGAACTTAGTGAAGAAACTATTTTGCGCCGATTACAAAGAAAAATGGAGGGCTTACTTAGACAATATTCTGACGAAGATATAATTGATCCGTCAAATGGTAGTATGGAGGTCGATGCAATTGGCGAGGATGAAGCTGTAGTATTTGAAGGTGATGAAAATGGCAATAAGAGTGAATATATGCCAAGAATTCGTTATGAGGATGCTGAATATATAAGTACGGATGATATTGGATGTAGAAAATCGGTTTATGGATTTATAAGTAATGTCCAGTTAGAAGAGGATAAGAACAAGAGAGAATTTGCATATTTTAACTTGGCGACAAAGCATAGTACCGTAAACATTGCTTTTCCGGAGGCTTTCTATTCGAATGAACTGTCGGCTGGGATGGAAGAATTTGAAATATACATATCAAAGGTAAAAGAATTAGTAGAAAAATACCCTGATAAAATTATGGTTATTGCATACGGAGACATAACTAAAAAGAAGAGAGATAAAAATGGAGTAAATGTTTCGGTTATTTCTCCAAATCGGATTTTGGTTAATAATAAAACATACAAGCAGATTGTATATGGAGAAATCTAAGTGATAAATGCAGTTATCGGGAAAACGGAACATATATGATGTAGCGTAAAAAAATATATCGGATACTTCCTGAAATTGAAGGTATCCGATATATTTACGCATTAAAACGCTTCCAAACTATCCTCCGCATTCACCCATGCCTGAATCTCGCCATCCAGTGCAAGCAGGGCGTATTTCAGTGGATTATCAATCGCCAGAGCATTTAGGCACCGTTGAGAATTAGGCGTGGTCCGTATTCCTGATTCTGCCTGATTACAATCAAGCCGGAGGATGTAGCCGTTATAGTGGTTAATGTCGATGCTGTTGTGCATCGGGTTATATTCTGCGTGTATCAATTTCATTGTTATCAGTCCTTTCGTTTTAATTGGAGGTAAAAAGCCCATGGGCTTATTTTGGACTTGAAAAACTTTCGAAATAGATATAATAATCACAAAATGTACTATTTTATGAAATGAAATATCACTAGAAATATTCAGAACAATACAAGTTGTGATATTAACAGTTGTGTTGCTACAATCATCGAGTAATCTACGCGTAAGTAACGAGAAGATTAGATAAATAAAAAATATCCGGAGAGTGTTTGCACTCTTCCGGGTATTTTTTTGTTTATCGATTAGCAGCAATATTGACAATGAAATTACCGGTATGTTACTTTGTAGATGCAAACAATTGGGTGGGCTTATAAGCAAGCCCTGTGCAGCAGAAAAGGAGATATCAATGAAGAAAATCTTGATTACCGGTGGAACCACATTTGTCAGTAAGTATGCAGCAAAGTATTTTGTAGAGCATGGATATGATGTCTATGTAGTGAACCGTAATTCAAAACCGCAGGTTAAGGGCGTGACGCTGATTGAAAGCGACAGGCATAATTTAGGGGATAAGCTGAAGAATCTGCATTTTGATGTTGTTGCCGACATAACCGCTTATGATGCACAAGACATAATTGATTTACATAATTCGCTGGACTCTTTTGATCAATATATAATGATCAGTTCCAGTGCGGTATATCCGGAGTATGGTGTACAGCCATTTCCTGAGGATTCTGAAAGAGCAGTAAATAAATTCTGGGGAAAATATGGAACAGATAAGATCGAAGCAGAAAATGCACTGTTGGAGAGAGTCCCGGATGGTTATATTTTAAGACCGCCATATTTATATGGTTCTATGGACAACGTCTATCGGGAGGCGTTTGTATTTGACTGTGCAATGGCAGACAGAAAATTTTATTTGCCGGAAGCCGGTGAGATGAAATTACAGTTTTTCCATGTGGAAGATTTGTGCAGGCTGATGGAAGTATTAATTACAAAGCGCCCAACTGATCATATCTTAAATGTCGGAAATGAAAATGTAATATCGATAAGAGACTGGGTTATCAAATGTTATGCCTGCTTTGATAAAGTACCGGAATTCGTATCGGTACCGGAAACAGTAGAGCAGAGAAATTATTTCAGCTTTTATAATTATGAATACTGTCTTGATGTGACCCGGCAGAAGAAGATATATCCGGAGACGATGTCAATGGATGCCGGGTTACAGGAGGCTGCAAATTGGTATATAGAGCATGAAGGTGAGGTAAACAAGAAGCCATATTGGGAGTATATTGATACCAATTTGGTATAAAGGTAATTGACATAATAAGATGACAAGCGTGTGTATCAGGAAGGGAATTACGATGAAAATAATAGAAGTAATGGATCTGAACCGTCCGGAACTGACGGTTTATGCGGAGCTTTCGGAACGGCAGCTTGCAACAATCTATGAACCGGAGGAAGGGTTGTTTATTGCTGAGAGTCCGAAGGTGATTGAGCGGGCGTTAGATGGTGGATATGAACCGGTGTCTTTTCTGGCAGAAAAGGGACAGCTTGCAGAGGCTGAGGAGATTCTGGATCGGATGGAGGATGTCCCAATCTATGTTGCACCGGATGAGATATTGACGAAGCTTACCGGTTATCATCTGACAAGAGGGCTCTGGTGCACGATGCGCCGCAGGACATTGCCAACTATAGAGGAGGTATGTCAGAGAGCGAAGCGGATCGCTATTTTGGAAGAAGTGGTCAATCCGACAAATGTGGGAGCATTGTTCCGCTGTGCCGCAGCACTTGGTATGGATGCAGTGATATTGACCGGTGGCTGCAGTGATCCTCTTTACAGACGTGCAAGTCGTGTGAGTATGGGAACAGTATTCCAGATTCCGTGGACAATGTTGTCAAAGAAGGATGGTGTCTGGCCGGAGCAGGCAATGAAGACATTGAAAGAAATGGGCTTTAAGACGGCGGCAATGGCACTCCGGGAAGATAGTGTAGGAATTGATGATCCGCAGTTAAATAGTGAGGAAAAGCTGGCAATTGTGCTCGGTACAGAGGGCGATGGGCTGGCCGGAGATACGATAGCTGACTGCGATTATACGGTTATGATTCCGATGGCACATGGCGTAGATTCACTTAACGTAGCGGCAGCAGGAGCGGTAGCTTTCTGGCAGCTGGGACATCAGCGGCAGGAGTAGTATCCGTTTGTAAAGATTGTGCGTCGACGACAGGAAAGGGTGGTCTTCTGGCAGGTGAGATACCGCTGACAGGAATAAATAGTATTCATCTGGAAAGTTATAGCATCAGTCGCAGAAAGTAGCAGCCCGCAAGAAAACATGCTGGGAATATATTGATGCCGATTGGGTAAAATAATAAATTGACAAATAATAAGATGGCAGTATAATGATTGGTAGCACTGAATTGGTGCTACCAATTTCTTTTATATGAAAAAGTATAGTTCAAACGAAAAGGGATAAAAAATGTAGAGAGGATATTTGAATGAAGTATATTAGACAGTTTTTAATCATTCTTGCAATTTCATTTATCGGGGAACTGCTCAAATATGTATTACCTTTGCCGATTCCTGCCAGTATTTATGGAATGGCGATTTTATTTGTATGCCTGATGACTGGATGGATCAAGTTAGAAGCAGTGAAAGAGACAGGGAAATTTTTAATTGAGATCATGCCATTGATGTTCATTCCTGCCGGTGTTGGTCTGATGGTTAGCTGGGGAACGCTGAAGCCGGTGCTGATTCCGGTATGTGTGATCACGGTCGTTACGATCATTACGGTTATGGCGATGACAGGCAGACTGTCACAGTGGATCATCAGAAAGGATAGGAAGAAAGAGGAACAAGAGGATGCATGATTTTTTTGAAAACTCCCTGTTTGCGGGAGTTACACTTAGCCTGATCTCATATTTGATCGGTTCAATATTAAAGAAAAAATTCAAACTGGGAATATTTAATCCGTTACTGATCTCGATTGTAGTTACTATCCTGGTACTGGTTGTGAGCAAGGTGGATTATGATACTTATAATGAAGGCGCCAAATATTTAAGCTGGCTGTTGACCCCTGCAACTGTATGCCTGGCGATCCCACTCTATGAACAGTGGGAACTGCTGAAGCATAACTGTAAGGCGGTTATGGCAGGTCTTGTTGCCGGTGTGGTGACAAGTCTTTGTACGGTGTTTGTATTGTCAAAGATCATGGGACTTACACATGAGGAGTATGTAACGATGCTTCCGAAGTCTATCACGACTGCGATCGGTATGGGCGTTTCAGAAGAACTGGGTGGATATGTAACGATTACGGTTGCGGTTATTATCGTAACGGGTGTTCTTGGAAATATATTTGGTGAATTAGTGTGCAAGATTTTTCGAATCACCGAACCGATATCAAAGGGTCTGGCATTTGGATCTGCATCTCATGCGATTGGAACGGCAAAGGCGATCGAGATCGGTGAAGTGGAAGGTGCAATGAGCAGTCTGGCGATTGCGGTTTCCGGTATTCTTACGGTTGTGCTTTCGTCGTTATTTGCGCATTTTATGTAAATATATATGCTGCTTATAAAATGCAAGGATTTATTTCGAATTTACAGATCGGATATAGAAATAATGAAGTTAGTTGATAGTCTCATAGGCGGGTATCCGCTGGTAGCAGATATCAAAATATAGAAATAACGAAATTTATTGATAGTTAGGGAGACGGGTATGGAAAAACAACATGCTACATCAGAATATGAAAAAGCAATTCAATATATTTACAGCCTGATGCAGGACGGAACCTTGCAGATCGGAAGCAAGCTTCCGACCGAACGTACGATAGCGGAGACGTTGGGAATCGGAAGAAATTCGACCAGAGAGGCACTCAGTATCCTGCATGGCATGGGAATGATCGAACGCGTACAGGGATCGGGAAATTATATATCAAAAAATGCCGGAGAGTCGATCCGTCAAATGCTTATGATGATGCTGGCACTTGGCAGTATCACGAAATCCGAGGTCTGTGAGTTCCGTTGTACAATGGAAAAGTCTGTATGCAGTATGCTGATCGAGAAAGGAATACCATTTGAGTGTCAGGTGCTTCTGGAGGATAATCTGGCAAGGATGGAGCAGGCGGATGGTTCCGAACTGGTTAGCGTGGATAAGGAATTTCATGAACTGCTGATCCGGGCGACAGAGAATGAACTGTTTTCAATGATCATGGAGGCGGTTATGATCGTTTACCGGGAATGGATCGATCTGGTGCTGCGTCGTGTGAATATAAAAGAAAAGGCAAACTTGCTTAATTATCACAAGCAGATCTATAATAGTGTATTGGAACGTGATGAAGTATCCATGAAAGCGGCGGTAGACGGGCATTATCATCTGATCAGCCAGATGCTTGCATTGTAGATGAGTAGAGATAATATATAAGAAGGAGGTAAGAGCGTATGATCGTAACACTTGGAAGACAGTGTGGATGTGCGGGAGATGAGATCGGAAGAAAATTATCAGAGCTGTTAGGGATTCCGTTTTATACAAAGCCTGAACTGATCGCACTTGCAAAAGAAAAAAAGATTTATGAGAAATATCCGATGTATTTTGGGGAACAGCCGGTAAATGCGATGATCAGTTCTGTCGCCGATGATTTCTGTTCAAATCAGTATGATACGCCGAAGAAGGCGCTGGCAGCATTGTTTGGAAAAGAAAGCTTCATTATCATAGGAAGAGCCTCAAACTATGCTTATCGGGAGGATCAGAATGCGATTCGCGTATTTTTATGTGGGGACAAGAGGTTACGGGCTCAACATATCGCGGAAAAGCATAAGATTTCAGATCGAAAGGCAATGGCTCTGGTAGAAAAGACGGATGAGAAGCGGCGTGGCTATCACAGATATTATACCGGAGAAGAATGGGGCTATGCAGAAAATTATGACCTGTGTATGGATGCGGTCCGTCTGGGCGTGGATAAGACAGCAGAGATGATCGCAGACTATGTAAAGCAGGTTGGAGGAAAATAAATGACAACAAGGGAAGAAGCATTGGCATATGGACTGTCTTTTCCTGATACATATCAGCAGGCGCCATTTCATGATCCGAACTGGCAACTGGTGCGTGTGAAAGGAAGCAAGAAGGTATTTCTGTGGACATATGAGAGAGACGGATATATTAATCTGAACGTAAAGGTCGATCCGGAATGGCGGGATTTCTGGCGGAGTGCGTTTGACTCGGTGATACCGGGCTGGCATCAGAATAAGGAGCATTGGAATACGATCATTCTGGATGGAAGCATTCCGGATCAGGATGTGAAACGGATGATCGCAGAGAGTTATGATCTGGTTACAACCAGTCCGTCAAAGAGAATTTATGAGGCTGTGAAAAAGATTCCAGCCGGAAAGGTTGCAACCTATGGTCAGATCGCGGAGCTTGCCGGAGATAAGAAGATGGCGCGTGCGGTAGGAAATGCGCTTCATAAGAATCCGGATCCGGAGCACATTCCCTGCTTTCGTGTGGTAAATGCAAAGGGTGAATTATCCGGGGCATTTGCATTTGGCGGAAAGAATGTACAGGCAGATCGATTGACGGCAGATGGAGTTACAGTTGTCGATGGACGGGTGGATATGGAGAGATTTGGAATAAAGATCTTAGATGGAGAAATCATATAAAAATATAAAGTGAAAAATGATTTATATGCAGGAAATGACCGTTCAAATACAAAGGTTATTTGAAACAGAAAACAAGTCATTTTTGCGGATGCATATTTTACGGAGTGGAAGTTAATTATTTTGTAATTCCGTTTGAATGTGTAAGATTTGCAGGCAATTCTTTATTTGAAAGGAAATAAAAATGTCAGAATATCAGTATGTAGAGCATGAAATTGCTCCGGTATATAATGAAGAATCACAGGTGCTGGTTCTTGGCAGTCTGCCATCGGTGAAATCCAGAGAGCAGGGCTTCTACTACGGACATCCGAGAAACCGTTTTTGGAAGGTAGTGGCAGCTGTACTTGGTGTACCGGAACCCTTGACGATAGAAGAGAAAAAACGGACATATTGTAAGAAACACTGCGAGTATTTTGAACTGATTGCCGGGAAAAGCATCGAGACAGCAATGACTGCGGCAATCGCAAGACGAAATATATAAAGACAGAAGAGTGAAAGGAAAAAGGCACGGAGGAAGAAACAAATGGTATTTGAATTACAATTTTTAGATTGGCTGCAGACGCTGCGGTCGACAAGTTCCGTCAGCGCGTGGAAGTTCAGCTCACGGGCGACGGCATCAACATCGCCGCCAGTGAAGTCTCGGAAGACATGTACGCCTCCATCGATCTGGTTCTCGACAAGCTGGAAGCTCAGGTCAAGAAGTTCGTTTCCCGCAACAAGGAATTCCATCGCAGGGATCGCGAAGACATCGACGTGTACACCTTCGAAGTGACCGAAGAAGACGGGGAACGCATGATTACGGGGCGCGATCACTTCTCGCCCAAGCCTATGGGGCCGGATGAGGCCGCCATGCAGCTTGAAGCGAACGAGTTCGAATTCCTGACCTTCCTGAACTCGGAAAACGATCGCATCAATGTCATCTACCGGCGCAAGAACGGCCACTTCGGCCTGATCGACCCTATCGTCTAAGCGCCCCGCGATGTTCGCACACTAGAGTAAAAGCCCGTCCGGGGAACCATCGCCGGACGGGCTTCCTATTCCTTCGGAAAGCACTATGACGGATCAACGCCTTTCACACCCGGATGCGGCGGAACAGCCGGTATCTTCCGACGAAACCTCCAAGGTCGCGGAAAAGCCGGTGTTCATCATTACGGGGCTCTCCGGTGCCGGCAAGAGCACCGTTCTCCATGTGTTTGAGGATATGCGTCTGCTCACCGCCGACGGGGTCCCGCCGGGGCTCATGCCCGAGATGGTGCGGCTCCTGCAAAATCCATCCGTGGAACGTTCCAGCGGCGTGGCCCTCGGCTTCGATCAGCGCCTTGGTTTTCTAGTCCCTCATACCATAATTCATCATTATATTTATCT
>OHAJ01002559.1_pt1 | contig 12218 bp, 14 predicted proteins | sample 1577101 | NCBI WGS metagenome assembly OHAJ01 (sample SAMEA3541531, study PRJEB24748) | human gut metagenome | biome: human gut; feature: human-associated habitat; material: faeces | place: China | collected 2012
GGGGATCAGCCTGGCTTGGAGAGTCCTGGATGCTCAATACTGGGGAGTCGCCCAGCGTCGCCGTAGGATCTTCCTTGTCGCAGATTTTGGAGGACTCACCGCACCCAAAATATTATTTGAGCAGGAACGCCTGCTTGGGGATCTTGCGGAGAGCCAAGGCCAGAGGAAAGGAACTGCCGCCGCAGTTGGAAACAGCCCTCCAGATTCAGGCTGGTGTGGAGCAGAAAAGGAAAGACAGGTGAATTTTTATATACTTTCCATGGAAACGGCAGAAAAGAAAGAGGTGTGTTTGTGTCTCAATGACCAAGGCGGCGAGCGGATGGATGTTTCTATCAATGTGACTGCCACACTGCGGGCGGGGATGAGCGGTCATCCTCCTCTGGTGATGGGCAGCCAGCAGGGAAATGCGGGGATTGGTGTGGATCTGTGTCCGACTCTTACAGAGGCGGCAGGAACCAGCGGGAATAATCAGCCGATCCTGTTTGAGAATCATGGAATTGATGCCAGATATACGGGACCGCATGAGGTGGCACCAACCATGTCTGCACGGTATGGGACTGGCGGCAATAATGTTCCTTTGGTCTCGGAAATACCAGAGAGTTACTGTATTGCCGGCAACATCATTGACAGGGAGGTGCAGAACGGCGGAAATGGTCTGGGATGTCAGGCAGACATTTCTTATGCCCTGCAACGGCCTTCATGAGCCGAAAATGAGAGTCCGAAAAATGTGCGGTATTGCCGGAATCTTCGGCGGATTCCAGGCCTTTATGCCTATGGCCGGCTGGCTATGTGTTCATACCATTGTGGAATCCTTCCGGTCTTTTGAGAAATTTATTCCGTGGATTGCATTGATCCTGCTGGGTTATGTGTCCGGCCCGGCGGCGACGATCGGCTCGATCCTTGGCATCTGCCCGATCATGCGGCTTGACGACCGCGGCCGCATCATTGCCTACGACAAGGCACGCGGCAAGAAGGCCGCCGTGCGCACGACGGTCGATATGATGGCGGCGCACGCCGTCGGCGGGACGGACTACAGCGGCAAGTGCTGGATCTGCCACTCCAACTGTCTGGAGCAGGCCGAGATCACGCGCGACGCTGTGCGTGCACGCTTCCCGCACGTGCAGGAGATCCGCATCTTCGATATCGGCACGATCATTGCATCGCACGCCGGCCCCGGCACGGTGGCGGTGTTCTTCTTCGGCGACGAGCGCGCGCCGGAATGAGCACGGCAGAAAACAGGAGACCGCCCGCGATCCGAAACGGATCGGGGCGGTCTCCTTGTTTGCATGCAGAGCAGCGGACTTGTCTCAGCCGATCAGGCCCTGAATGTAGTTCACCGGCCACTGGCAGAAGTCCTTGACCAGGTAGAGCTTATCGCGGATGGCGAAAGCGGTGTTCTCGTCGCAGAGCGACTCGAGCTTTTTCTTGATGGCCTTGGTGTTCACCTCGAGCAGCTCGCTGGCGCTCGACAGGATCTTGCCGCCGTCGATCTCCTTGATCGATGTCCAGAGCTCGGACGCGTACTCCTTGACACCAACGCTCTTAATTGTCTGAATGCACATACCTATTCCTCCCTTAAAATACTGGTGCTCCCGGCCGCACATCCGGCAGCCGAAAAACGAGATTGCTCTTATCAACAGTGCTCTCATTCTAGCACAAAGCCGTGGGATTGTCAAAGAGGAATACAGAGAAATGTGCATTTCCCCATATTTTGTGGTCAATATGCACAAACCGGACAACAGGTAGCGGAAAATTCGACCAGTTCCGGTGAAAAAGACCGTGCGCGGGTGTTTACGCTTCGGCGATGACCTCGCATTCGACGAGCACGTCCTTGGGCAGACGCGCGACCTCGACGCAGCTTCTGGCCGGGAACGGCTCGGAGAAATACCCGGCGTAGATGGCGTTGACGGTGGCGAAATCGTCCATATTCTTGATGAACACCGTCGTCTTGACGGCCTTGGACATGTCGCTGCCGGCGGCCTGCAGCACGGCGGTCAGATTGCGGAAGACCTGGTGGGCCTGCGCCTCGATGCCGTCAGGGATGACGCCGGTGGCGGGATCGATGCCGATCTGGCCGGACGTAAACACAAAACTGCCGGAGACCTGCGCCTGCGCGTAGGGGCCGAGCGCGGCGGGGGCGTGATTGGTAGCAACTGTTTTCATGATGATGACCTCCTATCAGTCGATTTTTACGTGATAACCGGTTTGAATGAGCTGGTCGAGCACATGGTCGCCGTGCTCCTTGCCGCCGACCTCGCAGGAGACGTGCACGTCGATCTCGTTGGGATTGAGCCCGGCGGTGAGACGGTCATGCTCCACGGAGAGGATGTTCGCGCCGAGTGCGGCGATGTCGTTGAGCAGTTTGCCGAGGCTGCCGGGTCGGTCGAGCAGCGTGACGGTGAAGCGCAGCCGGCGGTGGCGGGACACGAGGCCCTGCTCGATGATGCACTGGATGAAGCTCACGTCGATGTTGCCGCCGGAGAGCAGGCACACGACGTTTTTGCCCTTCACGTCGACCTTGCCCTTGAGCACGGCGGCCACGGGCGCGGCACCGGAGGGCTCGACGATCTGCTTGCAGCGCTCCATGAGCAGCAGCACGGCCTCGGAGATCTCGAGATCGCTGACGGTGACGACGTCGTCGGCATATTTCTGGATGAGCGGGACGGTGATGTCGCCCGGCGCCTTGACGGCGATGCCGTCGGCAATGGTGGCGACGGAATCGGTCTGGACGTAGCTGTGCGAATGGAACGACTGCGCGATCGCGTCTGCGCCCTCGGCCTGCACGCCGATGACCTGCACGCGGGGATTGATCTGCTTGATGCACGCGGCCACACCGGCAAGCAGTCCGCCGCCGCCGGCCGGCACGATGACGATGTCCGCCGTGGGCAGGTCGCCGAGGATCTCGAGGCCGAGCGTGCCCTGACCGGCAATGACCTCGGGGTCATTGTAGGGGTGCAGGAACGTGGCGTGCTCCTGCTCGCAGATCTCGCAGGCCTTGGCGTAAGCGTCGTCATAGCAGTCGCCCGCGAGCACAACGTTCGCGCCGTATCCCTCCGTGGCTTTCGCCTTGGCGATGGGCGCGGTCTTGGGCATGACGATCGTGGCCGGGATGCCGAAGCGGTGCGCGGCGTAGGCCACGCCCTGTGCATGGTTGCCGGCCGACGAGGCCACGACGGCCCCGGTCTCGCCGCGTTCGACGAGCGCCGCGATCTTGTTGCTCGCGCCGCGGATCTTGAAGGAGCCGGTTTTCTGGCTGTTTTCGTATTTCAGATAAATGTTGCCGCCTGTCATGGCCGAGAACGTGGCCGACAGGTCGAGCTCCGTGTGGTGCAGCACGCCCTTGAGCCGCTGTGCCGCACGTTCAAATTCCTGCAGTGGGATTTCCACAGCAAACACCCCCGTTAGATTTCTGTTTGGGTTTTCCTGCGTCTACTATACCGCGTGAAAAAGGGAAATACAAGCGCCGTGCGGCAAAATGTCCGCGTCGAAGAAACTTTTTTGCATGATTGCCCGTGCAGGAAAAACATTCGCGCACGGACAGCGCACGGATGCGCCCAGCAAATCTTACACATTTCTTAAAAAGTGAGAAATCGGTTGCTGCTGCACATTGCGCGGGGGTATAATGCACGAGAAAATGGGAAAGCAGTGCCGGCGTGCGCCGGCGCAACGATCAGGAGGAGACACCATGCTCAATATTCAGCATTTTACCAAGACTTATGGTGAGAAAAAGGCCGTCGATGATCTGAGCCTGCACATTGCGCCGGGCGAGATCTACGGCTTTATCGGCCACAACGGCGCCGGCAAGACGACGACGCTCAAGGCGGCCGTCGGCATCCTGCAGTTCGACACGGGCGAGATCACGATCGGCGGTCACTCGATCAAAACAGAGCCGCTGGCCTGCAAGCAGCTGCTTGCCTACATCCCGGACAATCCGGATCTGTACGATTTCATGAGCGGCATCCAGTACCTGAACTTCATTGCCGACATCTTCGGCATCCCGGCCGCGGAGCGCTGGGCGCGCATCGAGCCGTATGCCGATGCGTTTGAGCTCACGGGCGATCTCGGTCAGCCCATCAGCGCGTACTCGCACGGCATGAAGCAGAAGCTCGCCATCATCGCGGCGTGGATCCACGACCCGAAGCTCGTCATCATGGATGAGCCGTTCGTCGGCCTCGACCCGAAGGCGGCGCACCGGCTCAAGGGCATGATGCGCGAGCTGTGCGACGCCGGCGGCGCGATCTTCTTCTCGACACACGTGCTCGAGGTCGCCGAGAAGCTCTGCGACAAGGTGGCCATCATCAAGGGCGGGCAGCTTATCCGCTCCGGCACGATGGAGGAGGTCAAGGGCGACGACAGTCTCGAGGATGTGTTCCTGGAGCTGGAGGATGCGTCATGCTGAAAACGCTGCTGAAAAAACAGATGGCGGAGATCTTCCGCAACTATTTCTACGACCCGAAAAAGAACAAAATGCGCTCCAAGGGCGCGACGATCGCCTACATCGCGCTGTATGCACTGCTGATGGTGGGCCTCCTCGGCGGGATGTTCGCGCTTATGGCCGTGGGCCTGTGCGGCCCCTTGGTCGAGGCCGGCATGGACTGGCTGTATTACCTGCTCATTGGGCTGATCGCGGTGCTGCTCGGCACGTTCGGCAGTGTGTTCAGCACGTATTCGAGCCTGTATCTGTCCAAAGACAACGACCTGCTGCTGTCGATGCCGATCCCGGTGCGCTGCGTGATGGCCTCGCGCCTGCTGGGCGTGTATCTGCTGGGCTTGATGTACGCCGCGGTCGTCATCGTGCCGGGTGTGATCGTCTACTGGATCACGGCGCCGGTCACGGCGGGGGCGATCGTCGGCGGTGTGCTGATGGTGCTGCTCGTGTCCGTGATCGTGATGGTGCTCTCGTGCCTGCTCGGCTGGGTGGTTGCGCGCATCAGCCTGAAGCTGAAAAACAAGAGCTTCATCACCGTCATTTTGTCGCTGCTGTTTCTGGCGGCGTATTACTTCGTGTACTACAAGGCGCAGGCGCTCATCACGCTGCTGGTGGAAAACGCCGCCGTGTACGGCATGAAGATCCGCGGCTCTGCGTACCTGCTGTACCTGTTCGGCTGCGTTGGCGCGGGCGACTGGCTGGCGATGCTGATCGTGACAGTCACGCAGGCACTGCTCCTCGCGCTGACGATGTGGGGCATCGCGCGCAGCTTCCTGAAGATCGCCACGGCGACCGGCAGCGTGAAGAAGGTACGCTTCGAGCACAAGGCCGTGCGCGCACAGAGCGCGCAGCGGGCGCTGTTCGGCAAGGAGCTGCGCCGCTTCACCGCCAGCCCGAACTATATGCTCAACTGCGGGCTCGGCATCGTGATGCTGCCGGTGGCGGGCGTCGTGCTGCTCATCAAGGGCGGCGCGCTCGGACAGTTGCTGGAGGACGTGTTCGGCGCGAACGCGGGGGTCGTGCCGGTGCTGATGTGCGCGGCGGTGTGCCTGCTCGCATCGATGAACGACATGGCGGCGCCGTCGGTGTCGCTCGAGGGCAGGCAGCTGTGGCTCGCGCAGTCGCTGCCGGTCGTGCCATGGCAGGTGCTGCGCGCGAAGCTGGACGTGCAGCTCGTGCTGACCGGGGTGCCGGTGCTGTTTTGTGCGCTGTGCATGGTCATCACACTGCCGGGCGGCGCGCTGGAAAAGGTACTGCTGGTGGTCGTGGCGCTGCTGTACACGCTGCTGAGCGCGCTGGCCGCGCTCGCGCTCGGGCTCAAGATGCCGAACCTGACGTGGACCAACGAGACCACGCCCATCAAGCAGAGCGGCTGCGTGATGCTCGCGCTCTTTGCCAACTGGTTTTATGCCATTGCGCTCGGCGGACTGTATTTCCTGTGCGGAAAGGTCCTGAGCGCGGCGGCGTATCTGGCCATCTTCGCCGTTGTGACGGCGGCGGGCAGCGCGCTGCTGCTCCGCTGGGTGAAAAAGCAGGGCGCGCGCATCTTCGCCGCGCTTTGATTCCTGCGTGAAAACAGAAAACCGCCTCTGTCCAACCGGACAGAGGCGGTTTTTGCTGTATCGTTCCGTTTACAGCACGAGCGACGGGGCCGCGTAGACGCGGGCCTTGAGCTCGCTGTTGAGCATATACAGACCCTTGGCATCCGCGCCGAAGAGCTCCATCTTCGTGATGAGGTCGGAGGCGTTCTTTTCCTCCTCGCCCTGCTCCTTGACGAACCAGTCGAGCAGCTGCATGGTGCGGAAGTCGCGGTCGTCATACGCGGCGGCATAGATGCCGTTGATGAGCGAGGTGACATACTGCTCATGCTCGAGCGCCTTTTTCAGCGGGGTCATGTGATCGCCGCGCGTCCAGTCCGGCGCGTCGATGGCGCCGAAGCTGACGGCGACGCCGTTATTGAGCAGGTACTGGAAAAACAGCAGCGCGTGGTCACGCTCCTCCTGCGCCTGCACCCGGTACCAGTTTTCAAAGCCGTCGAGACCGGCGGCCGCGTAGTAGTTGGCAAAGTCCAGATAGAGATAGGCCGAGTAAAACTCCTTATTGATCTGCTCGTTGATGAGCTGGGCGACAGCTGCGTTCATGGGAAAACCTCCTGATAGAAAATAAGAATGATTCTTGATTTCTATCATACAGATTTTTTCTGCCTTGTCAAGCCCCGGGCGAAATTTTTTCTGGCGCAGAGGCGTGCTTCCTGTTAAGATGGACGGGAGAAGCAAAAACAGAAACGGAGGAACCCACATGGACTACAACGAAGTACTGCAGCGCGCACGGGCGCGCATGGCCCCGCGCTGCAAGGTCTGCCCGGAGTGCAACGGTCTCGGCTGCGGCAACATGATGCCCGGCCCCGGCTCGAAGGCGCACGGCAACGGCGCGAACGACAACTGGCGCGCGTGGCGGCGCTGGTGCCTGAACATGGACACCATTGCTCCGAACACGCCGGTGGACACATCGCTGGAGCTGCTCGGGCGGACGTTTTCCCTGCCCGTGATCGCGGCGCCCATCGGCTCGCTGCGCGCGCAGTTCAACCCCGAGGACGACATCCGCGACTACAACGCCTGCTGCATCGCTGCGGCGGCGCAGACCGGCATCGCCGCGAGCTTTGGCGACGGGCTGGATGCGCGCGTGTTCCCGCACGGGTGCGCGCTCACGCAGCAGTACGGCGGCATCGGCCTGCCGGTCATCAATCCGCTGTCGATGGACACCATCCGGGCAAATCTCGACCTCGCCAACGCGGCGCAGCCGTTTGCCGTGAGCGTGGTCATCGACTCAGCCGGTCTGCCGCACCTGAAGGCGGCCAGCCCCGACGCGGGCAGCAAGACGGTCGCGGAGCTGCGCGAGCTGTGCGACTATGCGCAGATGCCCATGATCCTCAAGGGCATCATGACGGTGCGCGGCGCGGAAAAGGCCGTGGAGGCCGGTGCGGCGGCGATCGTTGTCTCGAACCACGGTGGGCGCGTGCTGCCCGGCAGCGCCGCGACGGCGGATGTCCTGCCCGAGATCGCGGACGCGGTTGGGGACCGCGTGAAGATCCTCGTCGACGGCGGCATCCGTTCGGGCACGGATATTTTCCGCGCGCTCGCACTCGGCGCGGACGCGGTGATGATCTGCCGGCCGTTTCTCATCAGCTACTACGGCGGCGGCACGGAGGGCATCGTCACCTATGTGGAGAAGCTGCGCGCGGAGCTGACGGACGCGATGTATATGTGCGGCGCGCGCCGCCTCAGCGACATCACGCGCGACATGGTGCGCGAACTGCGGTGAGCGCACAGCAAAAAGCAAAACAGCTGCGAAGCCAAGGCTTCGCAGCTGTTTTTTGCACTCACAGGTGCTGATCGCGCGGGATGCGGTCATAGTGCCGCAGCAAAATGGGCTCGAAGGCCGACAGCAGCTTCATGTCGAGATTGAAAAAGTAGATCGTAAACGTCACGGCGAACGCCCCTGCGCCCACGCCGAGCAGCTTCCACGCGAATTTCGGTATTTGCATCGTTCCCCTTCCTTTCTCACCACGCGTTTTCGTCCGGCAGGACCTCGATCGACGGGTCGAGCGGCTCCTCACGCATGACGGTGCGCATATAGGCGTTGAGCTGGTCGCGGATGGCCTGGCGCGTGTAGACGCGCGGGTCGCACAGGTCGTGGCAGACCCAGACGAGGTGGATGCCGCGCGCACGGGCCTGCTCCTCGAACTGGCCGTGCATGCCGGTGAGCGCCTTGCAGGACATGTGCTCCCACATGATGACCATGTCGGCGTGCATCGTCTCGCAAAACTCCCACAGCTCGTCGACGAGCACCTTGTAGCCGCCGTGCGTGCGGTTGCGCATGATCATGTTTTCGTTCAGCCACGCCATGTCGTAGAACGCCTGCTCGCGGTTTTCGGGCGTGTCGGTGTCGGCGATCATGCGCGTGTTGACCAGCGAGAGCATATCAGTCAGCGGCACGATGCCCCAGCAGTGCACCATCCAGTTGAGCATGTCGATGCAGTACTGCGGCTGCACGCCCCAGACGATGGCGCGGTGGCGGTACTCTTTGGCCATCATGCGCCGTGCGCGGCTGCCGCGCTCGGCATAGCGCATGATCTTGCGGTCGATGGGCGGGAATTTTTCCGACCGGCCGCAGTTGCCCATGTAGTTCGTGTCGTTATAGAGCGAGAACGGCGCGCCGACAAACTGCGGGAATGGCGTGCTGTTCATCTCCAGCCAGGCGAGGCGGTTGCGCGTGGTGTCATTGACGCGCTTGGCGCATTCAAAATAGTGCGACCAGTCCCAGTGCTGGCCCGTGTGCTCCTCGACGAAGGCGATGGCGTTTTTGATGTCCTGCGCGGCGTAGGCCTGCACGTCGTCCTCCTGATGGCGCATGGGCGCGACGAGCTGGAACGTCGGGATGCCGTATTCGCGCTCGAGCCGCTTGGCGATGAGGCCGTTGCCCATGAGCGAGCCGTCGCACGTCGTGTTGCACTGCACGGCACAGACACCGAGCACGGCGAAGTCGTCGTCGATGGAGATGCCGGCCTCGGCCTCCGGCATGGGGCACACGTCGCCCGCGATGCCGAACTGCTGCGCCACGTCGAGATAGTGCGTGGTGGAGTTTTGCGTCAGGAGGTTTGCCACGAACATGGTCGGCACCTCGCGCAGGATGGCCTTCACGTTCGGGAAGCCCATCATGAACGCGGTCATCTCGTTTTCGTCCGTGAGGACGCATTTGTTGGAAAATTCCACGTCGTTGCCGGTGCGGCGGTCGCCGCGGAAGACGTCGTCCATGGTGTTGGCCACGTCGTAGACCACAAAGTCCATGGCCGTATGGACGATGCGCAGCGCTTCGTCGCGCAGGCCCATCGTGAACTTATCGACCATGTGCGGCACGGCGAGATAGTTGGCCATCCAGCGGTAGCGGAACATGGCCTTGATATTGCGCGGCTTGACGATGAATTTTGCAAGGATGGAGAGAATGTACAGCCAGCGGCCGTAATCATAGAGGGTGTCCTTCACGCCGCGCCATTCGCGCCGCCGGCGGACCTTGCCGCCGTCAAAGAGCACGCCGAGCTGTTTGTCGCCGATGCGCTGTCTGCCCTGGATCGCCGCCATTACCGGACACCTCCCTGTATTTTTTTGATCTCCATGCTCTCGATGAAGGCCTGCACGCGCGTGCGCATCTGGCCGATCGAGGAGCGGATGTTGTACGGCCGGTCCACGGACAGCACCGGGAAGCCGTAGTCCTCGCGCAGCATCATCGAGCCGAGCGTGCGCTCATAGGCCCACGGGTCGCAGAACTTGATCTGCTCGTAGAGGATGCCGTCGGCGTGGTATTCTCTGGCGATGTCGGCCACGTACTGCTTGCGGCCGTAGACCTTTTCCATGTTCATCGTGCGCGGGCACTGGCCGCGGTAGACATACTGGCGGCAGACCTGCGTGAGCGCGTCCTCGTCGTCCGTGAGCACGATCGGGTCGCGCCCCGGCAGTGAGCCGAAGCAGAACCGGTCGGCGCAGACATAGGCGCCGGTGTCCTCAATGAGCTTGATAAATTCGCTGTCATCCACCTCGGAGCCGACGAGCGCGATGCGCGCGCGGTACGCCTTCTCTTCCGGCTCGCGGCTGCGCACTTCCTCAAGCGTCTCGGCCAGCTTGTCGATCAGCAGGTATTTCGGCGCGACGTAGGTCGCGAGCGTCAGCACGTGAAATTCGTAACCCGTGATGCGCGGCCGGGCCTCCTTGCGGAAGTCGCCGAGCGCGCGGATGAGCGTGCACACGCGGTTGTGTTCGGCCACCGCTTTGCGGATGGCGGCGTCGGACACGTCCGTGCCGAAGGCGTCGTGCAGGGGCCTGAGGATGTGGTTTTTGCACTGGAGCACAAGCAGGTCTACACCGTTGTCGTCGGCCTTGAGCGGGATCTCCATGTACTCGTGGAAGAAGTTGTCCTTGCCGGCGCCCATGGTCTTGAGCAGCTCCATGTTCTCCACGCAGCGGTTGATCATCGTGCAGCCGTCGGGCGCGATGACGCAGTCGGCAAAGTTGAAGCCGCCCTCGACCGCGCGCTCGAGCAGGGAGCGGCTGGTCTCGCACAGGAGGCTCGTCATGTAATAGGTCGCGATGTCCATCGACCCGGTGTTCGGGGCGTGCAGGCGCACGCCGAAGGTGTTGTCCAGATTCATCAAGGGTTCGGGTGTGTTCTCGCAGACAAAGGCGACGCATTTTTTGCCTTCTGCCTGGGCTTGGACAACAAGTGCGTTGTTGGCCTCCTGCAGGAGGTCCTCGAAGTAGGTCAGGTGCTTCAGGTCTCTCATTGCTGCATTCCCCCATTCTGGTTACACGTTATTCTGTTTTTGTCCTTTCCATGCTGGCTGTTATGTTATTATTTTAACTCCAATATATGGTGCTCGTCAATCGTGTGGTGATTTTTCATCACATTGCGAAAGAAGTGTTAATGATCGTTGTGCAGGATATACAATATTTTGGAGCGGCTTCCAATATACGTGTTGATAATCTGCTTGCTGGTCTGGCTGGCGACCTGAGGCGCATGCAGCTTTCTGCGCAGCAAAAGGCCCCGGGCGGGAACGCATCGCGCTCCCTCCCGGGGCTTTGTTCGAAACAGTGCGCTTAGAACGCCACGTTCATGAACAGCGCCACGCAGCACAAAATTACGGCCAGCGGCACGTAGACATAGCGGCCGACGCCGTACCAGAGCGCGCCGCGCCGGCGGTGGCTGCCGGTGTTGACGGCGGCGAGCAGGTCGTCCTTTTTCATGACGTAGAACCACGACACGGCGCCGAGCGTCGCGCCGATGGGGATGATGTAGATCGACACGAGGTCCATCCACGGGCCCCACTTGGAGATGGGCTCCATGAGCAGACCGAACCCGAGGCACAGTACGCACAGGATGCCGAGCACGGCCGCACGGCTGAGCTTCGGGAACTTGTGCAGGAGCGACTCGGCGACAGCCTCGAACATATTCTGCAGCGAGCTGACGCCGGCAAAGATCATGGCGACGTACAAAATGACGGCGAAGAGCCGGCCGAGCGGGATGTCCTGCAGGATGGTCGGCAGCGTCACGAACAGCAGGCTCGGGCCTGCGCCGACGTCCAGCCCATAGGAAAAGCAGGCGGGAATGAAAGAGCTCCCATGTCCGCCGATTGCTCGATGGCCGGGATGAGCAGGCTCCACACCGAGGCTGCGACCATCACGCCTGCGGCGAAGCCTGTCAGCGAGCGCTGCAGGGCGTCGCTGAGTGATTTTTTCATAAAGAACACGCACGCCGCGCCGAGCGCCGTACCGAGAAACGGGATCAGAATACCGTAAAATGCTTCCATATGACATACCTTTTCTATCAAAGTTAAAGACATCTTACCACATTCCGATGCGTTCGGCAATATGGGGGCGTCAAAGAGGGGCAGAGGTAATTTTCCGGCCTTGTCTTTTGCCGTGAGCATCGGTATAATAGAGAAAATTCGGCAGAGAATACGGGCGAAATGTCTTTACGGAAAAGGAGAGCGGGATATGGAGCGTATTTTGCCCATCATTGGGGATGCGGACGTCTATGCGGCGAACAATCCCTTTATGGCTCATAACCATATCGAGATCACGCGTATCGACCGGGAAGAGGACGGCGACTACCGCGCAGAGGTGCGCGTGGTGCTGCGGCCGGTGCGATAAAAGTCATCAACAGGTGTCCGCGGAACGTCTCCTCCTTTTCCACATTCAACGGAAGCAGGGAAGCATAGTTTTTCGAGATGTCAAACACC
>OHAJ01002560.1_pt1 | contig 12217 bp, 13 predicted proteins | sample 1577101 | NCBI WGS metagenome assembly OHAJ01 (sample SAMEA3541531, study PRJEB24748) | human gut metagenome | biome: human gut; feature: human-associated habitat; material: faeces | place: China | collected 2012
ATGACATCACCATTCAGGATGTATTCCATCGATTTCTTCCGCAATACTGTGAGGAACCTTTTACGCAGCACCGTCGGAAGAGGCAGCACCATTTGTGGCAGTTGGCGATCATGTGGCAAAAGGACAGACGGTTGCCATCGTAGAGGCGATGAAGCTGATGAATGATATTGAGTGTGATTTTGACGGTGTGGTATCGGAAGTACTCGTGAAAAATGGAGAAACTGTGGAATACGGACAGCCATTATTCCGAATCGCATAGCTGAATGGAGGGCGAAAAGCATGAAACATTTGGGAATCAAGGAAATTCAGAAAATCATTCCGCACAGACATCCGTTTTTGCTGGTAGATTATATCGAAGATTACGAGCCGGGGGAATATGCAGTTGGCTATAAATGTGTGACTTACAGAGAGGACTTTTTTGCCGGACATTTTCCGGGAGAACCGGTGATGCCCGGTGTCTTACAGATAGAAGCCTGCGCACAGGTCGGAGCGGTGGCAATTCTGTCACTGGAAAAGAATAAAGGAAAGACAGCATACTTTGGCGCAGTAAATAACGCACGTTTTAAAAGAAAGGTTGTGCCGGGCGACAAGCTGAAAATGGAATGTGAAATTATTAAAAGCAAAGGTCCTGTCGGAATCGGAAAAGTGACGGCAAGCGTAGATGGAGAAACTGCACTTACCGCGGAATTGACCTTTATGATTGGCTAAACATGTAAAAATGTCTGCGGAAAGGAAAGAAGAAATGTTTCAGAAGTTATTGATTGCAAACAGAGGGGAGATTGCGGTGCGCATTATCCGGGCATGCCGTGAAATGGGCATCAAAACAGTTGCCGTGTATTCACAGGCGGATGCCGACGCACTGCATACCCAGCTTGTGTCGGGAAGGAGTTCGCGAATTTCTGCAATTTTCAGATAAGCAGGGCGGAAATCATATCCCCATTGAGAGATACAGTGTGACTCATCTACCGTGATCATGCTTACCTTCATGTTCCGTAGTTTGCTACGGAATATTTCAGTATCCAGCCTTTCCGGAGAAATATAAAGGAATTTATAGTCGCCGAAGATACAGTTTTCCAATGCAACAATGATCTCTTCGCGTGTCATGCCTGAATAAACTGCCAAAGCTTTGATACCTCGGTCGCGTAAATTGCGTACTTGGTCCTTCATCAGGGCAATAAGAGGTGTAATAACCAAACATAATCCGGGTTGTGCTAAAGCTGGTACTTGGAAGGTAATGGATTTGCCGCCACCGGTAGGCATCAATCCTAGCGTGTCGTGACCGTTGCCTATACTTTCAATGATTTCTTTCTGTATGCCCCGAAAGTCATCATATCCCCAATATTGTTTTAGAATTTCTTTATAGGTCATTGGACGGGAAATAAGAAAATTATGTCAAAACTCCAATGACTTATCATCTTATTATTCTGATAAGTGTCTGATAACGTCATTAAAGTTTTGACATATTTCAAAGATAAATCTTTATCATTATTCCTCACTGGGTTTTATATCTTCTATTTGCAATTGTACTTCACCACGTTTGTGCGTATTCTCTTCAATGGTATAACAAATATCAAAAGAACGTTTGGTCTTGATATAGCGTGCTTGTGAACTTTGTCCGAAAGCGATGCCATTCATCACATTGTTTGATTTATTGTCTACCAATTCCAACTTGATGTGTTCCTGATCACGCCCTACTACTTTGCTGGTTCCATAATCATATACATTATGTGTACAAAAGATTGGTTTGTGGTTGTCCGGTCCGAAGGGATTGAACTTTTTCAGGTCTGCATGGAACTTCGGAGTGATATCCCGGAAGTCAATTTCTGCATCAATATCAATTACAGCACTGGTCTGTTCCGGCAAAATATGTTCTGTGACATAGGTTTCAAAACGACGGGTGAATTCTTCCACATTTTCCACTTTCATGGATAGTCCTGCAGCATAAGTGTGTCCTCCAAAGTTTTCCAACAAGTCACGACAATGTTCGATAGCTTTGTAGACATCGAAACCTGATACGGAACGGGCGGAACCAGTTGCCAGATTATCTGTACGGGTTAATACAACTGCCGGGCGGTAATAAATCTCTGTAAGGCGTGAGGCTACGATACCGATAACACCTTTATGCCACGCTTCATTATAGATGACAATGGAACGCCGGTCTGCTAGTCCTTCCAAGTGGTCTACAATTTGGTTGGCCTCTTCGGTCATGGTCTTATCCAGATCTTTACGGGTTTCATTGTATTGGTTGATTTGGTTGGCTTTCTCCAATGCTGCCGAGAAGTCCTTTTCTATGAGCAGTTCCACCGCCTCTTTTCCGTTCTGTATACGTCCGGATGCGTTGATGCGCGGACCTATCTTGAATACGATATCACCTACGGTAATTTCTTTTTCTGATAATCCGCATACATCGATAATAGCTTTCAGACCTACACTGGGATTGGAATTCAACTGCTTTAAGCCGTGGTGTGTCAGCACTCGGTTCTCTCCCATGATAGGTACGATGTCTGATGCTACGCTGACAGCAACCAAATCTAATAAAGGAGTTAGTTGATGAAATTCAATGCCATTATTCAAAGCGAAAGCCTGCATGAACTTGAAGCCTACACCACATCCCGAAAGATGATCGTAAGGATATGTATTGTCAGCCCGTTTGGCATTCAGAATAGCTACGGCTGGTGGCAATATATCATCAGGCACATGGTGGTCACAGATGATGAAATCGATACCTTTTTCTTTTGCATAAGCAATTTCCTCTACGGCTTTAATACCGCAATCTAACACAATAATGAGTTTTACACCTGTTTCACAGGCATAATCCACTCCTTTTACTGATACTCCGTAGCCCTCATTATATCGGTCGGGAATATAGTAGTCAATGTTCGAATAGAACTGCTGGAGAAATTTGTATACCAATGCTACAGCTGTTGTACCGTCTACATCATAATCTCCATAAACCATGATACGTTCTTTCCTGCCCATAGCTTGATTAAGCCGTTCTACAGCAATGCTCATATCCTTCATCAGGAATGGGTCGTGTAGCTCGTTAAGCTGGGGGCGGAAAAATCTTTTAGCCTCTGCTGCTGAGGTTATACCTCTTTCCAGCAACAACTTACAAAGAATCGGGCTGATCCCTGTTTCTTTGGCTAATGCTTTAGCTGCTTCTGTCTGTTCTTGGCTTGGAGGTTGATAATTCCATTTGTGATTCATTTTATATATTGTTTTTTCTTTTTTCTGCTCTCGGAAACGGGATAATACCATTTTCTGGTTATACTTACCCAATCAATCCGTAAAGTTAGGAAAAAACAAATAAAAAAACCGCTAATTCCATATATATTTTATGGAATTAGCGGTAAAGTATTGTATAGTAGCGGATTATTTGATACCTAATTTTTTAGCAATTTCTTTAGGCAGTGCATTTTTATTGACTACGATATTCATGGTTTTGTAACGGACGAATGCTTTAGAGGCATACCATAAGCCATCGTATTTTCCGGCTTTTCCCCAAGAATTCTTTACCATATAATAGTCGTTTCCTTCTTGATCCTTAGCTATACCGTAAATCAACATACCATGATCATCGGTTGTTTCCCAATTGTCATAAGCTTCCTGGCGTTCTTCTTGTGTACACCATTTCTGAGGTTGTGGTTTGGTGTTCAGTTTCTTTTCTTCCGGTTTCATTTTCAACCAATGAGCCATGTCTGATCCACTTAGTTCTTGTACTTTTTCCGTATCGGGCATAACAGCTACGCCGTCACGTGTAAAGCCTTGTTCACTGACATCAGATCCCCATGCGATTGGATAGCCGTTATTAATGGCATTATCAAAAACCTGCATGAATTCATCAATGGGAAGGTTGTATGATTGCCCCCAACGCCAGTTGTCTTGAATTTCAAGAACAAATGGTTCGTAGAACGGATGGTGGGTGTACGAGGTCAATGAAATGTAATCATTTGGATTCAATCCTGTTGATTCGAAGAATGAATGGGGAGTGTATTCTTTTCCTTTATAAGTGAATTTTTCAGGGCATTTACCTAAATAGATATCATGAATAGCGGCAATGGCCTTTTTCCATAATGGATTATGGTTATTATCTGTCTGGAGTTTGCGTAATTTTCCTTTGGCTATTGCTGCTACTACAGCATCCGATACGGCTGTAAGTTCTGTATGGTTACTTAATGTATCACCATACATGACTCCCGGACGCATAACTTCTTCGGGTACCAGACCAAATTTTTTCATTCCATAGATAACGTCATAGAATGATCCTCCTTGGGAAAAAGATACATCTCCGTGAGTACGTACGGCGGCATCGGCTCGATCCAAATAAGTTTGGTGTACGATGTACATTTCAGAAAAGTCGTATTCTCCTTTTCCCATACGAAGTAATTCTGATTCTAGAAAAGCCATACTGGAATAGCACCAGCAAGTACCGGCACGGCTTTGGTTCTTGACAGAAGTAATAGGCAGTTCTTTTACTGTAGTGAATACAAACCCTTCTTCCTTTGGCTCTTCTTTTTGTGCATCTTGTGCAAAGAGGCTTATACTGCATAAACCTAATGCTGCTAATAATGTAAATCTTTTCATTTTAGAAATAATAGTTTTGTTTGTTATGTTACTCATTCATGATAGTTTCTACTTCTTCGATAGTGATAGGGATGCGTTTCTCGCCAGTGAAACGGGAGCCTTCCGAAGTAATCAGAATATCGTCTTCCAGGCGGATGCCTCCAAAATCTTTGAATTTTTCAATGGCATCAAAGTTCAGGAAGTCTGTATGCATTTTCTCAGCTTTCCATTTGTCAATCAATGCTGGAATAAAATAGCAGCCCGGTTCATCGGTAATCACAAAGCCTTCCTGTAAGCGACGTCCCATGCGCAGGGAGGCTAGCCCGAACTGGGAAGAAGGACGGATTTCATCGTCATATCCTACGTAAATTTGTCCCAGGTCTTCCATGTCATGTACATCCAATCCCATCATATGACCTAATCCATGGGGCAGGAATAAAGCGTGTGCACCAGCGGCAACAGCTTCTTCCACATTGCCCTTCATGAGCCCCAGGTCTTTTAATCCTTGAACCAGCACTTTGCAGACTTCTAAGTGTACAGACATATAGGTTATACCTGGACGAGTAATTTCCAATGCTTTATCATGGCAAGCCAATACAATATTATACACATCTTTTTGCCGTCCTTCAAATTTGCCTCCCACAGGTACGGTACGGGTATGGTCAGAACAATAATTTGTCACTCTTTCAGCTCCGGCATCTGTCAGCATCATGCGTCCTGGTTCTAATATATGGCTATGGTCATGATTATGTAATGTTTCCCCATGTTGGGTCAGGATAGTGGCAAATGAAGTCATGCTTCCATAAGAAGCGGCGATGCCATCCAGTACTCCGGCGATATATTGTTCCTTTATTCCAGGTTTACATAGACGCATAGCGGCTGTGTGCATTTCATAACCGATATTACATGCCAAATCGATTTCTGCTATTTCGCAAGCTTCTTTTACAGAACGTAAATCAACTACAGCTTTTATCAATTCTACAGAAGCGTATTTCTTTACTATAGCGGCACGGATACCGGTTAAGTCTTCCAAGAGCATCATATTATCGAATCGGTAGGGAGGAAGGAAATGTACTTTTCTACCTTGCGCGATAGCTTTTCCTACCACCTCTTTTAGCTGGGGGAAGGGAAAACTTTTCTGAATACCTACTTGTGCAGCCAACTCTTTCACACTGGGTTGGGGCCCCATCCAGATAATGTCGTCCATATCTACATCATTTCCGAAGAAATAATCCTCTCCTGCTTCTATATCTATTACACCTGCATATCCGGGGTGAGAATGACCGAAGAAGTAGAGGAATGAACTGTCCTGACGGAATTTATATGTGTTATCCGGATAGTTTGCCGGAGCTTCATTATTACCTAGTATAAGGATAATACCGTTTTGCACTTTGTTTCTAAGTGCCTGACGGCGTCTTTGATAAGTTGCGGAATCAAACATGGCTAACTTTATTTTAATTGAAAATTTATTGAACTGTGTTGCAAATGTAATAATTATAATCTTAAAAGTACTATTTGCTTATTTGATTTTTTAATCGATTTCGGCTTTATTTTTATCATTTGTCAATCTTGCTTTTCTAATTTCACAGGTTTCTCTTATTTTTCCTTGATAAGTTGCCATTCAGTAATTTATACTGCTAGGAGAATTTGATTGATATTTATGATGGAATGCAATTATTTAATAAATATAAAAGATACGGCTAAATACTTTGAAAAGGTTAACTTTGCAGTGAACTCTTTCAAGGATAGATTTGTTCCTCAACATTGATTATGAAAATAGATGATAAAACAGGGCTGGTACTGGAAGGCGGAGGTATGCGCGGAGTTTTTACCTGCGGGGTATTAGACTATATGATGGATAAGAAGGTTTGGTTTCCGTATGGGGTAGGAGTTTCTGCCGGAGCGTGCAATGGTCTTTCATATATGTCTCGCCAGCGTGGTAGAGCTAAGTTTAGTAATATTGATTTATTGGAGAAATATCATTATATCGGCATAAAGCATTTATGGCGTAAGCACAGTATTCTTGATCAGGAATTGCTTTATGAACATTTTCCTAAGGAAATTCTTCCTTATGATTATAAAACATATGCTGAAAATCCTGCTCGTTTTGAAATGGTGACTACTAATTGCATTACAGGTAGGGCGTGTTATTTGGAAGAGAAACATGATCCTCGACGTATTATTGCCATAGCTAAGGCGTCCAGCAGTCTTCCTTATGTTTGTCCTATAGCTTATGTAGATGGTGAGCCGATGCTGGATGGGGGAATTGTGGATTCTATTCCTGTGTTGCGTGCTATTGAACAAGGATTTGATAAAAATGTAGTGGTACTTACCCGTAATCGGGGATATCGCAAAAAAGGAAAGGATATGAAAATTCCTCATTTTATCTATAAAAAATACCCTCGTTTGCGCGTGGTTTTAAGTAAACGTTGTCGTATTTACAACGAACAGCTTGATTTGGTAGAGCAATTGGAAGACAGGGGCAGGATTGTGGTAATTCGTCCTGAAAAGCCGATGGAAGTGGACCGTATTGAAACAGATATAAAGAAACTGACCGATTTATATGAGGAAGGGTATGCCTGTGCAAAAAAAATGTTCGAAGAAAAACGAATACTTCAAAAATAAACTTTTGGCCAAAAGAATGTTTTTTATACATGGGGATATTGGAGGAATGGGGGATCATTCTTGTTATATGGGGTAGATGAGGTTCTACCGCATATAACAAGAATGAATGCTCTTTCCTTTTGGAAAGAAAGATAATATATTAATAATATAAATGTGACGGTACAGTTAATACTTGCTCGGTATAAACTTGCTCGACGGTCGGATAATCTATAGTGAATGTCTTTTTTAAATCCTCAAAAAAAGCCATGAGGACTATGGGGGAAGTCCTGGAAGAAGGTATATATTCAGAGATTATAAATGTTCTTTTGGGTTGTTCTGGAAGAGTTAGATCAAATGAGATGATATGTCTTGTACCCCATTGTTCATTTTCTATTTCATTGGATTTTCTTTCAAAACTACCTTCTATAGCCTTGTTTCCAAACTTTTCTTGATAAACCAGTACTTTGCCTCTTGCAATTTCTGCATCCGTGTAGATAAATTTGTATCCTCCTCCTGTCTTTACTGGTATTGTAGCTAATGCTTTTTCTTTAATTGTTTGTTTTTCAGAATCTTTTAAGTCTCCTGTAAGAAGTATATCCTGTTTGCTTACAATGTAATTATCGGTGTAATAGTCTACTATTACATGAATGTCAAGTGTGTTTCCTGATTGATCTCTTACAGTAATAATCGCTTCACCTAATGCTAATGCTTTTATGGATATGTCGCAAGAAGAAATCATTTTGGTTTCTATAATTTCCGGTTTATCGCAGCTTATTTCATAATTCCCGTCTCCCCCTTGCAAAGGAAAAGAGTATGTCTGATTATTAGGATAGTTTAATTTTATATTTGCTGTTTCTCTATTTTTTAAGGAGATGGGAGCAAGTTCATCATTGCTGCACGATGAAATTACTAAAGAGCAAAGGAAAATAAGCACTGTGGCTAGCATACTGTTAAGTCTCATAGTTTGATCTTGTTTTATGTTCTACATAATTTAAATGAAGGATTAGATGATTTACTGCTTGGCAATTAGAAATTTATTTTTTTTTCTTGAGTTTGTCCAGGCTGTGGATAAAATGTGGGAATACAAAATGAAAAATCCCTCTTTCTTCTAAAGAAAAAGAGGGATTATAGTTGAGTTTCTTGTTTCTGATTTTTATTTGGCGAAACTTACCGCACGTGTTTCGCGGATGACTGTAATCTTCACTTGTCCCGGATAAGTCATTTCGTCTTGAATCTTTTTCGCAATTTCACCGGATAAACTTTCAGTCTGTTTGTCGTCAATCTTGTCGGCACCTACAATCACACGTAATTCGCGGCCAGCTTGGATAGCATAGGTTTTTGTTACCCCTGGATAAGACATGGCTAATTGTTCTAGATCGTTCAAACGCTTGATATAAGCTTCTACGATTTCACGGCGAGCGCCTGGACGTGCGCCTGAAATGGCATCACATACCTGTACGATGGGAGCCAGCAGGCTAGTCATTTCAGTTTCGTCATGGTGAGCACCGATAGCATTACATATGTCTGGTTTCTCTTTATATTTTTCGGCTATCTTCATGCCTAACAATGCGTGCGGCAATTCCGGTTCTTCATCAGGTACTTTACCTATATCATGCAGTAATCCAGCACGTTTTGCTTTTTTAGGATTCAAACCTAGTTCAGAAGCCATCACAGCGCAAAGATTGGCTGTTTCACGAGCATGTTGTAGAAGGTTCTGACCGTATGAGGACCGATATTTCATCTTACCGATAATACGGATCAATTCAGGGTGCAGGCCATGAATACCTAAATCAATAGTGGTACGTTTACCGGTTTCAATAATTTCTTCTTCTACCTGTTTGCGTACTTTAGCTACCACTTCTTCAATGCGTGCCGGGTGGATACGTCCATCTGTAACCAGTTGGTGTAATGCTAAGCGGGCAATTTCGCGGCGTACAGGGTCAAACGCTGAAAGTACAATAGCCTCGGGTGTGTCATCTACAACGATTTCGACACCGGTTGCTGCTTCTAAAGCCCGGATATTACGCCCTTCACGGCCGATGATGCGTCCCTTTATTTCGTCCGATTCAATATGGAATACGGTTACAGAGTTTTCGATAGCAGTTTCTGTGGCTACTCGTTGGATAGACTGGATAACGATACGTTTAGCTTCTTTATTAGCTGTTAATTTGGCGTCGTCCATAATGTCGTTAATATAGGAAGCAGCCTGTGTTTTCGCTTCTTCTTTCAAAGATTCAATCAGGCGTTCTTTGGCCTCCTCAGCAGAAAGACCGGAAAGAGCTTCCAGTTTTTCACGTTCTTGCATTTGTAATTTATCCAGTTCATCCTTTTTCTTGTCTATGATGACAATTTGAGCTTCTAGATTTTCTTTGATAGCTTCCGCTTCTGTACGTTTGCGTTGAACCTCTTCCTGTTTTTGGTTCAACATCAGTTCGCGTTGTTTTAATTTATTTTCGGCTTGCTGAATCTTTTGGTTACGTAGGGCGACTTCTTTTTCCAGATCAGCTTTTTTGTTCAGGAATTTTTCTTTTACTTCCAAAAGCTTGTTCTTTTTAATTACTTCAGCTTCCGTCTGTGCCTCTTTGATGATGATGTCATACTTAGATTTCAGGCCATATCTGAAAAGCATGTATGATAGGCCACCACCTACAGCGAAACACACAATTGCTATTATTACCGTTGTTATCATTGTTATTAATTTATATATAAATAAAAAACGCACAATCTATCTGTTAAGAACCCTTCTCTTAACAGTATAGCTGTGCGTGAATATCTTCAATTCTAAACGATTACTCTCTGTTACTGATTTGTTTTTCTATCTCTTTGGTCAGCTCCTTCAATTTTTCCTGATAAGGTGCAGTATTATTCCTGTCTTTCATAGAAATATTTTCAAAAGCTAACTCCAGCGCAGCCATTGCCCAATGCCTTGCGGGGCTGAAATCAGGGTAATAACTACGGTATTTGTTTAGTTTATTGTCAATCTGTTTGGCAGCGTCCCTGTATAACTGTTCATCTTCACGACGGATGGTCATCGGGTATCGTTCGTTGTCAATCAGTAGATGTATCTTCATCATATCGTCCATAATACTATCGTTTTATTGTCCAACTTTTTTTATTCGTTTAATAAAGCGATGCATTTGTCGACCTCACGCACAAGCCTTGACAACCGTTGTTTTGTATCATTGATGTCTTTATCATGAATACTGATTGTCCTCGCCATTTTCAAATTGGTATACCTTACTTCTAATTCTTTCCGGCTATTTTCCAATCGTCTTACCTCCTCGTTTTTTTCAGTGAGAAGTTGCTTTAACTGTGCATTTTCATGTTTCAATTCATCATGCAAATACATAAAATGCCTCAGTCTTGCCTCGAAAGTATTTAATAGCTTTTTGTCTTCTTCAGTCATTTTATACCAAAATTGTACACAAATATAAAGGATTGGAAGCAAACACGAAAATATTTCGTCCTAAATTTATCGTTTGTCGTTTAAAAAACTTTTTTAACGTCTTTATTAGCTGTTTTTCCCGTGCTGTTCGAATATGATCTTTTTACTATTACATATGTCTGTTGAGGATTGTCTATCGTTTTAATGTTTTATAGGACAAGATGTGCCAGGTAGTACCGATTGCAATAATCAGAAACAGGATTCTTGCCCAAATGTAGGGTAGTGTCCAGATGGCGCAATAGCTTAGGGTAATCCATATTAATGATACGGAAATGATTTTGGCATGTAAAGGTATTGCTTTATGCTCTCGGAAATTGCGGATGTAGCTTCCTAAATATTTTTGTTGGATGAGCCAATGATACCAGCGTGGTGAACTGCGGAAATACATGGCGGCTGTCAGTAATAAAAAGGGGGTGGTAGGCAGTAAAGGAAGAAATATGCCGATAATGCCTAGTATGAGTGAGGTTGTTCCTACAATGGTATATAGTATTTTCATAGGTGCAAATATAGACCAAAAAACAAAAAAATACAGTGTCCTTTTTATATTATTCTTTTTTATGGTGTATCTTTGCGTCCTGTAGCACCGAGGTGACATTAGGTGTGAGTTCTTTCTTATTATAATTAAATGCTATGTATACAGTAATTAAACGAATGGAAATTTCAGCTTCCCATAGCTTGAAGCTGTCGTATAGAAGTAAATGTGAGAATTTGCACGGTCACAATTGGATTATTACCGTTTATTGTCGTTCCGAGGTTTTGAACGAGGATGGTATGGTGGTGGATTTCACGCATATCAAGGAAACGGTGATGGGGCGTTTGGATCACCGGAATTTGAATGAGGTTGTTTCTTTTAATCCTACAGCTGAAAATATTGCACGCTGGGTATGTGAGCAAATTCCCACTTGTTTCAAGGTTGAAGTTCGCGAGTCAGAAGGAAATACCGTTATCTATGAGAAGGATTAATGAAATATTTTACAGCTTACAGGGGGAGGGGTATCATACTGGAATACCTGCCGTTTTTGTACGTTTTTCCGGGTGCAATTTGAGATGTCCTTTTTGCGATACTCAGCATGAAGAAGGTACATTGATGAGTGATGAGGATATTGTGATGGAAGTGGCAAAATATTCGACCCAGGTAGTAATACTGACTGGTGGTGAGCCAGGATTGTGGATTGATGAAAAGTTAGTTGATGCATTGCATCATGAAGGGAAGTATGTTTGTATTGAGACAAACGGCACTTGTCTGCTGCCTGAAAATATAGATTGGGTTACTTGTTCCCCTAAAGAAGGGGCGAAAATAAATCTAGATCGTATAGATGAGGTGAAAGTGGTTTATGTGGGACAAGATGTTTCTGCTTATTTGGATTTGTCTGCCAGTCATTATTTTTTGCAGCCTTGTTCTTGTGCTAATACAGAAGAAGTGATTGCTTACATTTTGCAACATCCAGAGTGGCGGTTGAGCCTACAAACTCATAAACTTTTGCAAATTCCTTAAGAAAGTAGAAGATATAAAAAAAGATTATTCAATGGCGTGGCATTGAATAATCTTTTTTGCACGGGAGGAGAGGCTCGAACTCCCGACACCCGGTTTTGGAGACCGGTGCT
>OHAJ01002571.1_pt1 | contig 12188 bp, 10 predicted proteins | sample 1577101 | NCBI WGS metagenome assembly OHAJ01 (sample SAMEA3541531, study PRJEB24748) | human gut metagenome | biome: human gut; feature: human-associated habitat; material: faeces | place: China | collected 2012
TCCTGCCGGGCGGAAGAAGTCCCCCGGCTGCCGTGTGCGCAGAATAGCATTCCTCTGTATTTTAGCACAATCTGCGCAACAGTTTAAGTCTTTTTTGAAAATTGGTTGATTTTTTAGAAAATCTTCATACTTTACGACCTGAAATTTCACAAAATAACCACCCGGAAGGTAAAAATCACCCGGTTCAAAGGGCTGCGGCGGCGCGGGAAGGGTCTGAGAGCCCTCCCGCGTCAGGCAGACGAGCAGGCCGTCCTGTATTTTATAGTTTACGTCCGGGGTCAGCTGAACAGCACCCTCCCCCTTTAAAACAAGGAAGTGCAGCAGGCTGATATACTTTTCCTCGGCGTCGCGCACGGGGCTGACCAGCGCGTGCAGCGCGGCGTCCAGCACAGGTCCCTCGGCGCGGCGCAGGACCGTGACATCATAGCCGCCCGGCACTGTGGCCGCCTGCAGAAGGGCGGCGGCCTCGCCGGTCAGCCAGTCGTCCAGCGCGCGCATCTGGCGGCAGAGCCGCGCAATGCTGCGCTCGGCGGCGGGGTTGGCGTATTGCAGCGCCGGGATGGCATCATGCCGGATGCGGTTGCGCGCATAAACGTCCTGGTCGTTCGTCTCATCCCGGATATAGTGTTGCCCCAGCGCGGCACAGTATGCCTCGGTGTCGGCGCGGGTCAGGCAGAGGCAGGGCCGCACATAGCAGCCGCGGCGCGGCGGGATGCCGGTCAGCCCGTGCAGACCCGTGCCGCGCGCCATGCGGAAAAGCACCGTCTCAGCCTGGTCGGACATCGTGTGGGCCGTGGCAATGACGGCCTCCTCCCGCGCGGCCAGCTCATCGAACCAGCCGTAGCGCAGACCGCGGGCCCAATCCTCGCTCGGGCGGGGCGGCACCTCTATGCCTTCCTGCACGGCGTCATACAGGAACAGCTCCACGCCGTTCCGGCGGCAGAAGTCCGCCACAAAGTCGGCATCGCGGCGGGCGGTCTCGCCCCGGATGCCGTGGTTGACGTGGGTCGCCAGCACCTCGATCTCCAGCGTGCGGCGATGGCGCAGTAAAAAAAGCAACAAAGCCATCGAGTCTGCCCCACCGGAGCAGGCCGCAATGACTCTGTCGCCAGACTTGAACAGACCCTGTCGGCGGCAGTTGTCCAACAGAGCCTCATCCATACGCTGTACAGTTTTTTCCGCGTCAGAACTCATGGGTCACATCCAGATTGCTGAAGCGTGTGTGCGCGCCGTCCCAGCCCAGACGGACAACGCTCGTCTCGCCGTGGCGGTTTTTGGCTACGATACACTCGGCCTCATTCTCATTGGCCTGGTTTTCCTCGCCGTTCTGGGCATTGTAGTAGGCCGCGCGGTAGAGGAACAGCACGATGTCGGCATCCTGCTCGATAGAGCCGGAGTCGCGCAGGTCGGAAAGCTGGGGCCGGTGATCCGAGCGGCCCGTCGTCTTTTCCGCTGCACGGGACAGCTGGGAAAGCGCGATGACAGGTACGTTCAGCTCTTTGGCCATGATCTTGAGGTTCCGGGTAATGTCACTGATCTCCTGCACGCGGCTCTCGGTGCGCTTGGCACTTTGCATCAGCTGCAGGTAGTCGATGATAACAAGCCCGATTTTTTCCTTCTTGGGATCCTGGTTGATCGTGCGAATTTTTGCCTTGATCTCGGGCACCGAGATACCGGAGGAATCGTCCATGTAAATCGGAGCGTTGTAGAGCAGCGATGTGGCCTGGGCAAAATCGTTCCAGTCGGAGTTGTTCAGACGGCCCGTGCGGAATGCCTGGCTGTCGATGTTCGCCGTGCTGGAAAGAATGCGGTCCGTCAGCTGCTCACAGGTCATTTCCAGACTGAAAATGATTGTCGGCACCTTCTGCTGGCGGGCAACATTTGTTGCAATGTTCAGTGCAAACGAGGTCTTGCCCATACCGGGGCGGGCGGCCAGAATAATCAGGTCCGAGCGGCCCAGCCCGGTCAGGACCGTGTCCAGATAGTTGAAGCCCGTGGGGATACCGGCGAACTTGTCGCGGTCCGCGCCGCTCAGCTTCTGCATCGTGTCGATGACCTCGAGAATGGACTCGCGGATCGTCTTGACGCCCGACTTGTCGCGCCCGGAACGGATGTCGTAGATCTTCTGCTCCGCGCTTTCGAGCAGAAGATCGGCGTCCTCGCCGGAGGCGGTCTCGTTCAGGATGGACCGGGCGGCGTCGATCAGGCGGCGGCCCTGGTACTTCTCCTTGACGATCTTAAAATAGGAATCAACGTTCGAGACCGAAGGCAGCGTCTCGGCGATGCGGGCCAGATAGACCTTGGCGTCGTCGGCGCTGGCAAACGTCTTGTTGCTGGCAAGCGCATTGACAAGCGTGACAATGTCAACGGCCTCGCTCTCGGTGTAGAGCGAGCGCATCGTCTCATAGATGGCGCGGTTCTGGTCCGAGTAGAACATCTCGGGCTCCATGTCGGTGATGAGGCGGTTCAGCACCGTTTCATCCACCAGCGCCGCGCCCAGCACGCTCTGCTCGGCCTGCATGCTGTAGGGCATCTGGATGCCCAGGCTGGCAAGGCTTACTTCTTCATTTTTCGGCATAGCGGACATCCTCCTTCCCTGCCAGACGGCAAATTACAGCTCCTCGACCTTCAGCTTGAAGGGCGCGACGACACCGGCGTACAGGCGCACGGAGGCGTCATAGCTGCCGAACTCCTTGATGGCGGAAGGCAGCTCGACCTTCTTTTTATCGATTTCGGTGCCGGTCAGGGCGGTCAGCAGCTCGGCGACCTCCTTGCCGGTGACCTTGCCGTACAGCTTGCCGGATGCACCGCCCTTGACCTTGGCGGTCACGACCTGGCCCTTGATCTTGGCGGCCAGCTCCTCTGCGGCGGCGCGTGCCTCGGCCTCGTGGTGGGCCTTGGCCTCGCTCTTGGTGCGGGCCTGGTTCAGCGCTGCGGCATCCGCGGGGGCTGCCAGGTTGCGCGGGAACAGGAAGTTGCGGGCGTAGCCGTCCGAAACCTCGTGGATCTCGTCTTTTTTGCCGATGGTCTTGACGTCCTGTTTGAGAATGATCTTCATAAGGGTTTCCCTCCCAAAATTTTTATCACAATTACCGCGCAGTATTTTCCTTTTGCGCCGCGCGGTAAAGGTCGATTTGTTCACGGATGCGGTGCTCCGCATCCTGCAGCGTGCAGTTCTGGAGCTGAGCACCCGCCATCATCAGATGGCCGCCGCCGCCCAGCGGCTCCAGAATGACCTGCACGTTCAGTGCGCCCATGCTGCGCGCCGAGATATTGACGCCGTCGTTTTTGGCGACTGCCACAAAGCTGGCATCGACGCCGTTGATGGTCAGCAGATCGTTGGCTGCCATCGGCAGCACAACATTCATACCGGCCTCAAGCTCGTCCGACAGGGCAATGGCACAGCCCTTGTATATGTAGGCCGCCTCCACAATGTGGGCGCGGGCCTCGTACTCCTCTTTTGAGGTGTTGAACAGCAGCTTGGTGTCAGCGGTCTGGGCACCGCGGCTGCGCAGCCAGGCGGCAGCCTCAAAGGTTCGCACGCCGACATGCAGCGCAAAGCTGCGGGTGTCCAGCATGATGCCGGCCAAAAGTGCCTGGGCCTCCAGCGGGGTGATGTTGTTTTCCTTCGGCATGAACTGCAGAAGCTCACACACCAGTTCGCTGGCGCTGGACGCATAGGGCTCATGGCAGATCAGCGTCGGGTTGTCGATGTGGCCCACCGCCATGCGGTGATGGTCGATGACGACGACGTGCTTGCACTTTTCGTAGATCTGCTGGCTTTCCAGCAGGCGCTTCTGGTAGGTATCGACGACGATCAGCAGCGTGTTCGGCGTGATGACGTCGAGCGTCTGATCGGGTGCGATAAAGTCGTGGCCCTCGCCTGCATCAAGAAAAGTCTTGAGCAGCGGCCCGGCGAGCGTAGCCTCGCTGTTGATGGCGATGACCGCGGGCACATCGCACATTTTGCAGATGCGCAGCACGCCGATGGCGGAGCCGACGGCGTCGAGGTCACTCATGCGGTGCCCCATGATGATAACGCTGTCGCTGCGCTTGATGAGGTCGCACAGCGCGTTGGCAATAATGCGGCTGCGGACGTGGCTGCGCTTTTCGACGCCGTGGGAGATACCGCCGTAGAACTCAAAGCCGTCAACGGTCTTAACGGCGGCCTGGTCGCCGCCGCGGCCCAGGGCAATGTCGATGCTCTCGCGTGCCATCTGGTGGCATTCCTGCAGGGTCTTTCCGCCGTGGCCGACACCGATGGAAAGCGTCGTCAGCCCGCCGGGATGCAGCGCACGGACCTTATCGAGGATGTCAAAGCGCTCCGCCAGCATCCAGCGGACGTCACGCTCCTCCACCACTGCGATGTAGCGGCTGTTCGTGACCTTGCGCAAAAAGCCGGTGCTGCGCCCGATGTATTTCTCCAGCAGGCTGTTGATAGCCTCCAGCTCCTTGGCCTGCTCACTGTCCTTCATATCGTCAAACAGCTCGTCATAGCTGTCGATGACGATGATGAGACAGGCCGGGCGGCTCTCGTTGTACTCGTCGAGCGTTTCTTTATAAAGCGTATCATTGATGAGATACACAAGGCTGGCCCCGCGGCTGCCCTTGGCTGAGCCTGCATAGGCCGTAAAGCGGCGCTCTCCCACTTTCAGGTCCTGCCCGTGCGGGCGGGAGCAGACAGCCAGATCCAGCTCCGGCAGAACGCGATTCACCGGGCGGGTCACCGCGTCGTAATCGTTCAGCACATCCTGCCTGAAATACTGGTTGTACCACAAAATGCGCCCGTCATTGACAAGCACCGTGGGGATGGGCAGATTTGCCAGGCTGTACTGGATACGGCTGTTCTCAAAATCGGTGCTGCAAAGCTGCCTGGCCAGAAACGCGCGCAGGCGGCGGCGCTGGTAGAGCACTACACAGAGCGCGATCAGTACCAGCACCGCAGGCACGGCCAGCAGGGCAGGCTGCGTCAGGGCCACCGGCACGACCATCGCGGCGATGGCGACCAGCAGCAACAGCAGCAGAGCGGCAATATCCAATCCATCCTTGTGTTTCATCGTACACTCCCCTGTTCAGGAAAACAATTACACTTCCAGCAGAATTGGCAGGATCATGGGGCTGCGCTTAGTGCGGCGGTAGATATAGCTCGACAGCGCCTCACGCACGCGGGCTTTGACGCTGGCCCAGTCGTGCAGGTTGTCGGCCAGGCTGCGGTCCAGGGCCATCTCCACCTGGGTGCGGGCTCCCTCCATCAGCTCCTCGCCGTCAATACGTTCAACGATATTATCAACAATATGCCGGAATCCGAAGCAGCCTTCAAATTGGCAAAAGAAGGATTAATCAACCGCATGCGTACCGACCGCATCATCAAAAGCGATATTATCTGGACTTATATCAATGCACAGGATTTGGGACAAAGCGTAGATCCGCGCATCAAACTCTATAATGACGTGCAGACTATGACATTGAAAGATATCGTTGATTTCCAAAAGGAATGGGTGAAAGGACGCACGTATGTGTATTGCATCTTGGGAGACAAGAAAGACCTTGATATGAATAAGCTGAAAGCGGTAGGTCCTATCGAAGAACTCACTCAGGAACAAATCTTCGGTTACTAAAGCATAGTGTTCTCCATAAAATAGCAGACACATAGCCTATTGATACACAAAGAACAAACGGTGAACAGCTTGCCAAATATGCAGCTTGTTCACCGTTTATCGTTTATCATCAGGCCAGACCGAGAAAAGCCTTATTCTTCGTACATCTTCTCAATCAGTTCTTTGTAGTTTTCAGAAACCACTGAGCGTTTCAACTTCAATGTATTAGTCAATTCTCCACGCTCCATGCTGAAAGGTTCAGGAAGTAATGTGAAACGTTTGATCTGTTCATAATGCGCAAATTGCTGTTGCAAGGTCTCTATCCGTGCACGAAACAGACCGACAATCTTTGGATGCTGCAACAGTTCGGCCATATCTTTGTATTCGATTCCTTTCTCCTTCGCATAGTCCTTGACAAACCCGTACACCGGAACGATCAAGGCAGAAACAAACTTCCGCTGATCTGCGATAATAGCGATTTGGTCAATATAACGGTCTATCACCAGTTTGGTTTCCAATGCTTGCGGAGCAATATATTTACCATTCGATGTCTTAAACAAATCCTTAATGCGCTCTGTCAGGAATAACTGCCCATTCTTGAAATAACCGGCATCGCCTGTATGGAACCAGCCGTCAGCATCGATAGCAGCGGCAGTAGCCTCCGCCTTTTTATAATATCCTTTGGTTATACTTTTTCCACGGAGCAGGATTTCATTGTCTTCGCCTATCTTCACTTCCAGTCCCGGCAATACCACACCTACCGAACCGATATCATAACCTACCGGCAAAGTACATGATACCGTAGCCGTAGACTCTGTCAGTCCATAGCCGACCACCATGTTGATTCCTACCGAATGAACAAATTCATTGATTTCATCGGGCACGGCTGCACCGGCTGTCGGGAAGAAATTTCCATTCTCAATACCGATCGTCTTCTTCAGCAAAGAATAAATAGTCTTCTCATAGAACTTATATTTCAGTTGATTCATCACCGGAGGGGTCTTTCCCAACCGGAGATAATCCAGATTATGGATTCTGCCGACTTTGATGGCATCCAGCATCAGCGCCTTCTTCAATCCTGTCGTTTCATTGATCTTCTCCTGTACACCGGCATATACCTTTTCCCAGAAACGGGGTACGCTGCACATCAGTGTCGGGCGGATTTCTTTAATGGTTGTCTGGATATCTGCCGGACGAAGGTTGATGCAGATCTGTACTCCTTTATGAATACAAAGATAGCACCATGCCTTCTCGAATACGTGTGTCAACGGAAGGAAGTTCATAGAAACGTCCTTGTCGGTCATTGTCGTCAGACGCTCGTCATGCGTATGGAACTGCTCCAGATAGCACGAATGATGCAACATTACTCCCTTCGGCTCTCCCGTCGTACCAGAAGTATAAAGGATGTTAGCCAGATCATCGTAAGAAGCACGTGCGGTACGTTCTTCCACCACCTCATTATGCGGCAATCCTTCGCCCATTGCCATAAACTCATCAAAATAGATGGAAGAGACATCACGCGGGTCTTTTACTACCGAACGATCGAAAATAATCAGTTGTTGTAACGAGGAACAAAAGCCGAAGATGCTGAATGCAGAATCATACTGATACTGTTCGCCTACAAAAAGATAACGGATTTGCGCATCGTTGATAATGTATTGTGCCTGTGCGGGTGAACTCGTTGCATAGAACGGAATAGTAACCCCGCGATTGGCAAATGCGCCGAAATCGACATAGAACCATTCAGGTTTATTCTGTGAAAAAATACCGATATTCTCTTGTTCCTCCACTCCTAGCGCAACGAAAGCATTAGCAGCCTGTCGTACAGTTCCGGAGAATTGATTCCAGGTAATCGGAATCCATTGTGCTGTCTCATAGTCGCGGTATCTCAATGCTACCCTGTCGCCATACTTTTCAGCCTGACGGTGGACCAAGACAGATAAATGATGATAAGTCATACTCTTTGTATTGATAAATATGGTACAAAGGTATTAGTTTTATTTGAAACTATTGCGCAAAACGAGTATCTTTGTGCAAATATTAAGCTCTAAATTAACAAGTTTGTATATGAAATACGATATTCCAACCATGACAGCCGAAGCTGTAAGCCTGTTGAAATCACTAATCAGCATTCCGTCCATCAGTCGGGAAGAGACGCAAGCCGCTGATTTCCTGCAAAATTATATCGAAGCCGAAGGGATGCAGACCGGGCGCAAGGGAAACAATGTTTGGTGCCTCAGTCCTATGTTCGACCTTAAAAAGCCGACAATCCTGCTCAATTCTCATATCGACACGGTTAAACCCGTAAATGGCTGGCACAAAGACCCTTTCACGCCCCGCGAGGAAAACGGGAAATTATACGGATTGGGCAGTAACGACGCCGGAGCCAGTGTTGTTTCGCTCTTACAGGTGTTCCTGCAACTATGTCGCACTTCTCAAAATTACAATCTCATCTATCTGGCTTCCTGCGAAGAAGAAGTTTCGGGTAAGGAGGGAATTGAAAGTGTATTACCGGGGTTACCCCCTGTTTCATTCGCTATCGTAGGCGAACCTACGGAGATGCAACCTGCCATTGCCGAAAAGGGGTTGATGGTACTGGATGTAACTGCTACGGGAAAAGCCGGACATGCCGCACGCGATGAAGGAGATAATGCCATTTATAAGGTATTGAACGATATCGCCTGGTTCCGTGATTATCGTTTCGAGAAAGAATCACCTTTACTCGGACCGGTAAAAATGAGCGTTACGGTCATCAATGCAGGCACTCAGCACAATGTAGTTCCCGATAAATGTACATTTGTTGTTGATATCCGAAGCAACGAACTTTACTCCAACGAAGATTTATTTGCAGAGATCAGAAAGCATATAGCCTGCGATGCGAAAGCCCGCTCGTTCCGTCTCAATTCTTCACGAATTGATGAGAAACATCCGTTCGTACAGAAAGCGGTGAAGATGGGACGCATACCTTTCGGTTCCCCGACTTTGTCAGATCAGGCATTGATGTCCTTTGCATCGGTAAAGATCGGTCCGGGACGCTCTTCACGTTCACATACAGCCGAAGAGTATATTATGCTGAAAGAGATAGAAGAGGCTATCGGGATTTATTTAGATTTGTTAGACGGACTAAAGCTTTAGTCCGTCTTTACCACTCATCAAGTAGAAAATCGGCTATATGCCGATGCTTAACCCCTTCAATATTATCTTGCCATAAATCATCCATACTAACCACATATTTAGGATAATGATCATCAATTGCCAGTAAAGGGGCAAACTCACGATCGATGGTTGCTTGCAAGCCTAGTTGATAAGTAACCTGCACATATATTTTCTCTTCACGCCTAATGGCTACAAAATCAACTTCTTTTTCATCCTGTTTACCTACATATACTTCGTATCCGCGGCGTTTCAATTCCATGCAAACCAAATTTTCGAGCATTCCCCCAATTAACCGGTCCCGATACCCCATCACAGAATAGATGAGCGAAAGGTCACTCACAAAATACTTTTCATTAGTTTGCAAAATTTCTTTGCCCTTGATGTCATAACGTGGAATACGTTGTATCACAAAAGCATTATTTAAAGCATCTAAATAATTGTAAATCGTATTGATATCCACTTTCCGTTGCTGACTTTTAAAATAGTCGGCAATATTCTTAGCATTCAATTTGTTTCCTATATTATCAAAAACAAACTTCACTATCCTTTCGAGCATTTCTACATTACGGATTCCATGCCGTTGAACCGTATCACGAAGAATGACGGACGAATAAATATCATACACAATTTTGTAAATAGCATTATAATCATAGTTTGCCGTATGAATAGCCGGAAATCCCCCCATTCGAAGATATTTCAAAAATTCCGCTTTACGGTCGGACGCAGAAATTGTTAGCGAGAGATTATGGAATAACAGATATTCCTTAAAAGATAAAGTCATAATGTGAAAGGCAACGTATCTTCCTGCCAAATAAGTCGAAAACTCGGAAGATAGTAAACGTGAATTAGAACCTGTCACATAAATATCCACATCCAAGTCAACCAAAAAGGCATTCACTGCCTTTTCCCAATCTGTAACTTCCTGAATCTCATCCAAGAGAATATAATATTTTCCCGAGGCTTTCGTAGTTTCCTGAATATGAGCGTATAACGCCTTCGCCTCCTTCATGTCTATCCACTCGAAACTTTCAAAGTTCATATAAATAATATAATCCTCAGATACTCCTCTTCGTAAAAGTTCCTCACTAATTAAACGCAACACGACCGACTTGCCACAGCGACGAATACCAGTGATAACTTTCACAAATGGCTTATCAATAAAAGGAGTGATTTGCTCCATATAAAGTTCACGATTAATCATACAACTGAAGTTTTTAGGGTTATAGACACAAATATAAATAATTAATCGGAAGTTTTTAGGGTTATACCCCTAAAAACTTCCGATTACAAGTATGTTTTATGGTTATAGACAGAAACGACAATAGCATTTATGAAAAAAGGGGCACCTCCTGTATCTTTATCTAAAATAAGAAATTTAGCCACCATCATAATAACGGTGGCTAAATCAAAGAAAAACAACCAGTTTCAATGGTCTATTCAATCCATCCCGGATTTACAAAGAGCATAGACAAAAAAGTTTACCCGATTCATATTATATATCAAATCAGACATTTCCATGCGATCCACTATTGCTCATTTTGTTAAGATACTGTTTCCATATCAAAAAGGCAATTATGCCTAACAGATTAAATAACAAAACCAAAATGACCCATAAATATTTATATGGTTTAGTAAGTTGATGACTTTTCAACACGGCCAATATCCCAATCAACAAAATCAGAACATAAACAATTTCAAAAAACATTGGAGGCATAATCATAATTTTTATTCTCAATAATCATTAATATGCAGAAACTGTAACACTTCCCTTTCCCGCACTCTTATCGTATGTCCCTGAAGAATTAATAACATAAGAAAGGTTAAAGCCAACAAACTGAGTTATAGTTGCCTTAATTTTCCCCGTACTATTAAATGATATAGAATTTCCTGATACATAGCCATTCGCATAAGATTGAGAATACGTATAAACTGATAATCCTACTCTTTATAAAGTCAGCGAATTGTATTGTTACTCTTTTATTCATCGTATCTTATTTTAAACACTGCAAAAATAAAACATCCCCATTCATTATGAACTGCACCCCAAAAGTTAGACACAAAACTTTCGGAGTGCAGTTTTTTTATGAAGTATAGTTTTGAAGAAAAGCTAAATGTAGTAAGTGAAATTACATGTGGTAAAACCTTGGAAAGCATTTGCGGTGAACGTCATCTTGACAAGCATCAGGTTCGCGGCTGGTTGGCCCGTTACAGGGCCTATGGAGAGGAAGGTCTTCTCAAATCAACAAAGGGTTACCACTTTACTTCTGCAGAAAAAGAAAGAATTATTTTGGAACATATCAAGGATGGAGTAACTTTGCAGCAGTTAAGCCTTCGTTACGATGTGAACCGCAACACGATTTTATCGTGGTTGAGAAAGGTTCGGTCGGGAGGCTCGCTATATGACGTAAAACAGCGAGGTCGACCTCCCAAAGCTCCCATGGCAAAACCTAAGAAAAGAGACCCACAGACAGAACTAGAGAAGCTTCAGGCAGAGAACCTCCGCCTGAGAGCAGAGAATGCGCTGCTAAAAAAAGTAAAGGCCTTAGTCGAGGAACAGAAAGCCCGAGCACGTCTCAATGGGCAAAAGCCATCGATGAACTAAGGTCGGAATATCCTCTTGGCTTGTTGTTAAAGCTGAGAAAGATGGCTCGCTCTGTGTTCTATTATCATCTGAAGTACCTGCAAGCGAAGGATAAGTACGCCATGGAGAGAGAAACCATAAAGGCTATTTACCATGAGCATAAAGGTCGCTACGGCTATCGACGCGTGACTGCAGAGATGCGAAACCGTGGGTTTGTCATCAACCATAAAACCGTACAGCGCCTGATGAATGAGATGTGTCTTAAGAGTAGAATCCGGAAAGTACGTTACCGCTCCTACAAAGGAGAGGTCGGAAAGATTGCGCCCAATATACTGGCAAGGAACTTTGCTTCCGAAGCCCCGAACCGCAAATGGGCTACTGATGTGACACAGATAAACATTGGCTCGGTCAAACTTTATCTATCACCGATACTGGATATGTTCAACGGTGAGATTATATCTTATAATATCTCTCGCAGTCCGAATATGGAACAGGTGTACGATATGCTTGACAAGGCTTTTGCCAAGTTCGACAGACTTGAGGGACTTATACTTCACTCCGACCAGGGCTGGCAATACCAGCATTTAGGCTATCGAAAGCGCCTTGCGGAACATCACATTATACAGAGTATGTCCCGTAAAGGGAACTGTCTTGACAATGCCATGGCGGAGAACTTCTTTGGTATCATGAAGTCTGAACTTCTATATGCAGAAGTATTTGAATCGCCAGAAACTTTCATAAGAGCTTTGGAGGAATATATAGAGTATTACAACAATAAAAGAATTAAGTCCCGCTTAAAAGGAAAGAGCCCGGTGCAATACCGAACTCTTTCAATTAATGGATAATGTTTAACC
>OHAJ01002574.1_pt1 | contig 12182 bp, 10 predicted proteins | sample 1577101 | NCBI WGS metagenome assembly OHAJ01 (sample SAMEA3541531, study PRJEB24748) | human gut metagenome | biome: human gut; feature: human-associated habitat; material: faeces | place: China | collected 2012
ATATGACCGAGGAGTTAGAGCACTGCCACGAAGGGCGGGCGGGGTCTGCTTCGGGAAACGGCTCGTGTCCGCGATGACGTCGTAAACCGGATGGTGCGGGCGGCTGCTGTCCGGCAGCGCACCGGTCAGATTCTCGACGCTCTCCTCCTCGGGCTCCTGCTCAAACAGGCGGGTGTCGTAGGCGGTCTCGGCTGCGGCGCGCTCCTCGCGCTTGGCCTGCAGGGTCTTGTACTGGCCGTCTACAAACAGAACGACGTCCGCGGGGGTGATGGCAAAGAAGAACATCAGCCCCAGCAGGAAGATGAGCAGCATGATAATGTTGGAGGCGGGACGCCCGAACAGCGCCAGCAGCGTGGCACCGATGGGCGCACCGAGGACGCCGCCCTCCCAGAAGTAGGTGCCGCCGCGGGTAAAGAGCATCTTGACGATCTCCCCGACCTTGAGGTTCTCAATATTGAGCTTGGAGAAGATGACCGGCACGCTGGCGCAGAGCACGCCCATCAGCGATACCTTGCCCGCAAACAGCGCGACGCGGTAGCCGGTGGCAAGCAGGTAGGCCAGGTACAGCAGGAACGGTCCGACCAGATAGGTCGTGATACCGAAAACGCCAAAGTACCAGCTGCGCAGCGTGCGCCAAAGATTCTGCCCGGGCACAAGCACGAGCGCAACGCAAAGCAGACCCAGCCCCACCAGCAGGATGCTGCGGGCCAGGTTCGGGGTCTCGGCGCGGCGCTGGGCACGGCGGGACGGCTGACGGCTGCGGGAGGCCGCACTGCTGCGCGCAGATGCGGAGCGCCCGGTGCTGCTGCGGCCCGTGCCGCGGGAGGAGGCGGTGCTCTTTTTGCCGGAGGAGTTCTTTGTTGATTTTTTACCGGAACGAGATTGTGCCATGTTACAGTGTTTCCCTCTCTTATTTCTCTGAACGCTTCTTTATATATATGTAGTCTGTACAGGTACAGGACGGTAAGGACATACGACTTTTATTTTAGCACGATTTCCAGGGATTGTAAAGAAAAATGCCCGCGGTGCCGGGTTACAAAAAAATAAATCCCCGCCCTGAGGGATGGGCGGGGATTTACAAGAAAGGAGGAGAAGAACACATGAAAATGTGATAAAGCTATTTGACTTGGGGTTCATTTAGCTTGCAACTAAATTGTAACTGTTTTGTCACCGAATGTCAATAGCAAATTGTAAATCTTTTGTCATTTTTCAATTTGTTCACATTTGTGTCCGACTCACTCCCCTGTTAATTCGCTGTACTCCTTGGTGGGTGCGTCGCCCCAGCCGGTTTTGCCGCTGGCAGCGGTGGCACCATCCCAGTAGTGATAGGCGTAAATGTTCAAAATCTGCGCTTCCTGCCGGGACCAGCCGCCGTTTGCGTCCTTGGGGCAGCGCTCATACACATACAAGGCACAGCTGCCGTTTGCGGAGTCCCGGTCGTACTGCAAAAATTCTACGGCGTCGTCGGTATCGTTCAGGATGATGTAGTCCTCCCCTTTTGCGGTCAGCTTGAACTCGTAGGTGGTGGAGGTTTCCTTCAGATAGGTTTCGTAGATCACGTCATAGCCGGTGCTGATGGGGTCTTTGGAAATGGTTTCCTCTGTGTCGGGTTCGGCGGTAGGGGCAGCGGTGGGCGCAGGCTCCTCCGTGGGGGCAGCCGTCACTGCCGGGAGCGGCGTGGGCGCGGGCGCAGTTTCTGCGGGGATGCTGCGGCGGGCCAGTACGGCCATGCAGGCATAGCCTAGGAACAGGACACAAAAAAGGGCAAACAAAACGGTAAAGAGCGTTTCTTTCACCTTCGGCTTTCGCTTCTCGGCACAGCGCTCCCGCAGAAAATCCAGCACGTTTTCGGGGCACTCGTTCTCGCACAAAGCAAAGCCAGCGAGGCTGGAGACCATCAGGCAGACAGAATCTTTCCGCACAATGACCCGGTAAAGGTCGTCATACCAGATCGTGCTTTGGGAATACGAGCTTTGTACCGTGAAGCAATCCTCGTAAAACGTGTAGTGAATGAGCTTACCCCGAGCGCTTTGGGTGGTTTTGTACGCAAAAACCGCAACCGCACGTGTCATGGTAAAGACAAAGGGAATCGAAAGAATCCCCAATACAAAGCCCAAAACCGAAAGAGAATTGGCATACAAAAGCAGCAAGGCGACGGCTGCGGCAAGCTGCCACAGGTTCCGACGATTGATGAGAAGCATCCGCTTTACGTACATTCCTTGGGTGCTATGGGCATCCACCGTATAAAGTGGTGTGCCTTGCGGCTGTTCCAACTGCCAGGATTTTTGGTCTTCCATGTCGAGTACGCTCCTTCCGTTTGCATACAGATTTTTCCTGATTCTAGCACAGAGCAAAACCAACGTCAAGCACTATTCGCAAATCGGCAGGCACAGCTCGGCACAGGCACCGTGCGCAGCGGGAAGGTTGGATAAAACCAACACACCGCCGTGGGATTGCGCGACTTTTCGTGCAAAATACAGCCCCAACCCCTGGTGGGCGGCGTCACTGCGGGCGGCGTCGGTGTAGAGCATTTCCCCCGCCTTGGCAAGAGCTTCCGGCGTAAAGCCGGGGCCGGTATCGGTCACACGCAGGATGAAATCCTGTTTCTCTTTTGTAACCAACAGTGTGACAGTGCCGCCGCGGGGCGTATAGCGCACGGCGTTGTCCAGCAGGTTTTCGGCAGCCCGGAGCAGGTCGCACTGCGCCGCGCACAGTGTCCCCTGCCACTGCTCGTTCAGTATAAGCTGCACCCCGGCAGGTGCGCAGAGGGCGCGGGCTGTTTCCGCCAATTCACAGACAAGGGTGTGACTGGGAAAGGTTTCCCCTGTGGCGGGCGGTGCACAGGCGGTGCGCAGGGCGGCCAGATATTGCTGGGCACGGTCCGTTCCACGCAGGATGGCTTCGACCTGTGTCTGCTGGTCGGCGGACAGAGCATCCTCGGCCAGCAGGTCTGCGTTGCCCTGAATGATGGACAGCGGCGTTTTCAAGTCATGCGTCAGCGCGGCGATCTGCTCGGCGCGCTGCTGCTCCATCCGCCATTGGCTTTGCAGGCTGTCGGTCAGCTCTCGGCCCATCGTCTGCATGGCATGCAGCGTGGCGGAAAACTCTCGCAGACGCGCGCCGTATGCGTCAATGCGCTCGGGCTGCTGCGCAGCGATGGCATCCACCGCGCGGTGCAAACAGGCGGTCTCGGCGGCAAAGACCCGCACGGTGCAGTGGGTCTGCCAGCCCAGCCAAACGAGGATGAGCGCCGCCAGCAGCACAAAATAGCAGGTCTGGAATTCCGGCAGCGTGTCCCGCAGGGCCGGGTCGGCGTAGGGCGTAGCATAGTCGTACTGCAAAAGGCAAAAGCTTCCGTCAGCCATTTTGACATCGTACTGGTACTGCGTATACCCCAGATTGCCGCTGCCGCCATGGAAGGTGTTGAGGGCGATTTTCAGCTGACGGGCGGTCATGTTGGTCTGCAGCACCGTGCCATCCTGCACCACAGCCCAGCGGCACAGGTCACTGATTTGGTTGGAATCAAATGTTTCTGCGGTCACGGCGGCCACGGTCTCCCGGGCCTCGGCACAGGCCTGGGCGGACGCCACGGCAGGCAGCAGAAAACCGATGTTTATCAGCTGCATAAAAATGACCCACCAGAGTACCAGAATCAGCGCACACCCGCCGCCGCACAGAAGAAGATACCGCAGCAGCACGGTGCGCAGACTGGTCAGCTTTCGTTTTTCCATTGGTAGCCAACGCCCCATATCGTTTGCAGCACCTCCCCTGCCCCGGCTACGCGCAGCTTGGCGCGGATGTTTTTAATGTGCTGGGTGATGGCGGTGTCATCCGCTGTACCGTCATAACCGAACACAGCTTCGTAAATCTGTTCTTTGGAAAAGGTCTGCCCTGCATGGAGGGCCAGCAGCTCACAGATGGCGTACTCGGATTTTGTCAGGTGTAAAGGCGTGCTGCCAACGCCGGCTTCTTTGGCAGAAAGGTCCAGCGTCACCCCGCCGCGGGTGATCTTATGGGACGGCGTGCGGTTCTGCCGCCGCAGGTGGGCGGCAACCCGGGCACGCAGCTCGGCCACGCGGAACGGCTTGGTCAGGTAATCGTCCGCACCAAGACCGAGACCGGTCAGCACCGACGGCTCATCGGTGCGGGCCGTCAGAAACAGAATCGGCGCGTCTGTCTCGGCGCGAATGCGGCGGCAGACGGCAAAGCCGTCCTCGCCGGGCATCATCACATCCAGCAGGATGCAGTCTGCCCAGCGGCAGAGCGTATCGGTCAGCTGTGTGCCGGAGGTGCGCGTTTCTACGGTGTGACCGTCACGCTCCAGCGCGGTTTTCAGCAGTGCGCAAAGGTCGTGGTCATCGTCAACTGCCAGAATGTGTGCCATAAACTCTCCTTACCGCGTTAGCGTGTAGACAAGGCAGGATGCCCCGTAGAGAAGATAAATGTGTGCCGGGTAGAACCAGTAGAACAGATGCTTGTGGCCGCTGCCGCGCTGGCCGTTGTACAGCGCCATGCCGATAACGGCAAAAACGCCGAGCCACTCATAGTAGACTGTGAACATCTGGGAAAAGGCAAAATCCGGCAGACCGCGAACCTGCAGAAAGACCAGAACAAAATCACACAGGAAGGTCATAGCCGCCCAAACGACCAGCCGCAGGCGCTTGTGGTTATACAGCGCATACAGCACGATGCCCCCGGCCAGAAAAGACCAGCCGCCGTCGGTGATGGATGTCAACAAAGGCAGCGGCGCGGTGATGACCCACGCCAACACGGCAGAGCCGATCGGAGCGTCCTGAATTTTGGGAAAAAGCGTCAGCAGCGCTACGATGCAAATCGGCCAGAGGATCGGCATGGCAGCAGCCAGTGCGCCCCGCACAAACCGGCGCTGGCGCAGCCAGTCAATGCCCTGCCAGATTATGCAAAGCAGCATCAGATCCTGAAAAATGGCATTCAGCGGGTAGAAGCCGTCCCCGCGGCGGAAGGCCCCTGCATAGATCATAAAAAATTCCACAGTGCCCATCGCAGTACCGATGGCCCAGATACGCAGGAAGTAGCGCCTGCGGTCATGGGTATGGGCGAAGCCCTCAACAGTGCAGAACAGAAACAGCGGTGCGGACAGCCGCGCCAGCATACTGAACCATTCCGGCACAACGCCCGTAAATTCAAAAAAGTAGTGGATGTGGTCCATCACCATGAGCACCAGCGCAATGGTTTTGAGCGCCGTGCCGGTCAGGCCGAATTTTTGCTTTGTCATAATAATAACCCCTTTACATTGTCGATGTAAACAGTGTAACAGGGGTTTATGTAGAAATTATAAGTGTTTGAAAATCAGCTGTGCCTCAAAGGCAGATTTGCCTTCCCGTTCGCCTTCAAAATAGAAGGTGTCCTCTGCCAGTCTGGCACGGCGCAGGGTGAAGCTCTCGCCGCGGGGAACCTCGCGGTGGTAGCTGATCGTAAAATCGCGGATATGCGCGGTATCCCACACCTCCCATGGCACGGCATCGCAGACGATGTCAGCATAGCGGGTGTTGTTCAGATGCCCGTTCATATCGCAGCGGGAGTAGACAGCCTGCTGCTCCCCCAGCACCTCGCAGTCCTCAGGGGCAATGCGGGGCAGCTTGATCGGCAGCTCAAACGGGACATCGGCGGCCCACTGGTCATTGAACTGTTCGGGGTGCTTGCGCAGGATCATACGCTTTTCGGTATCAATGAGTACCCAGCGGCTGTCCATTGTGGCAACCTCTGCCCCGTCGGCATCGTAAAAATGGGTGATGCGCTTGTTGACGGCGCGCTTGCAGCGCTCGGGCTGGGTGACAAGGGTCAGTTCCTCGTCCACACGGGGCAGCCGTGTGACGTGCAGGGCCAGCTTGGCCAGCACATAGGCGGTGTGGGTCTTGCGGTACAGGGCATCGTCCAGCCCTACGGCCTCGGCGTGGGCGGTAGCAACCTGCTGGGCATAGCGCAGCAGCGCCCCGAGCTTGACATGGCCGAGGTGGTCGCCGTCCGTGCGGTAGACGGTAAATTTTTGGGTGTAGGTTATGAGCTTTTCGGGCATAAGGAAGCCCTCCTTGATGGATTTTGAATTGATTCGCAAAGGAGAGTATAGCACAAATGTTGGAAAAATGCAAAGGCGGGGGCTTTGGGGCTGGCCGTAGGGGCTGATGCTTGCATCGGCCCGCGGAGAGGGCAAGACCCCTCCCTACAAATCGAACCGTAAAAGGGTGCAGCGGCAAGGCTGCGGGCCGGCAAACAAAAAGGCTGCACACGCAAAACGGTGTGCAGCCTGAAACTATTTAATAGTTATCGCGGGATTTTTTGCGGAGCTTGCGCCAAATATTGAATGCAGAGATAGCGATGGCCAGAAGCAGCAGGGCAACGACCATCCAGCCGCTGCCGCCATCCTCATAGCTCTTCATCTCGCTCCACTGGGCATCCATGGCGGCGTTGATGTCGTCGGGCAGAGTCTCAAAGACCTCCGCCTTGTCCAGAACCTCCGCGCTCGGGTAGGCAATTTCGCTGTACTTCAAATCGTCGTCCAGCATCTCCCACACGGCGGTGATGGGGGTGGAATAGCCGATGAAGTCCGCGTTGGCAAAGCCGACGTCCGGCTCACACAGGTAGTTGATGAACATTTCGGCGGCCTCCCGGTGCTTGGCGTTGGCCGGAATGCACATGCTGTCGATGAAGAAGTTGACGCCTTCCTCCGGGTGGACGAAAGCAAGGTCTGGGTTTTCGTCGATCATCGTGATGGCATCGCCCGCATAGTAGGGCGCCATGGCGGCCTCGCCACCCTCCATCTTGTCAAAGACCTCGTCCATGACGTAGGCCTGCACGATGTTCTTCTGGGCTTTCAGCGCGTCGGTGATGGCGGTGATCTCGTCAACGGACTGCGGATTCATCGACAGACCAATCGTCTTGGCTGCAATCGCATAAGCGTCGCGGGAATTGTTGAACATCAGCACATTGTTTGTGTACGCAACATCCCACATGTCCGCCCATTTCGTGGGCGGCTCCTCGACCATCGTCGTGTTGTAGATCAGGCCCGTTGTGCCCCACATGTAGGGCACGCTGTACTTGTTGCCGGGGTCGAAGCTGCGGTCCAGATATGTTTCACCGATGCCGGCAAAGTTCGGAATGTTGTCCATGTTCAGTTCGGACAGCATGCCCTCCTTGGCCATCTTGCCCACCATGTAATCCGACGGGAAGATGACATCATAGGATACGCCGCCGGATTTCAGCTTGGCGTAGAGGCTCTCGTTGGAGTCGTAGGTCGTGTAATTGACCTTGATGCCGGTCAGCTCCTCGAATGCGGACAGAACGTTGATGCTCTCGTCAGAACCGTCGGAGATGTACAGGCCGTTGTTGTAGACATTCAGCGTGATATGGTCGTTGGCAAAGCGCTTCCAATCGTAGTCGCCGGAGACGGAAATATCCTCGTTGACCTCGATGTCATCGGCGGCCAGCACCGGCGCGGCGCTCATCATGGTGACAGTCAGTGCGGCCAGCGCTGCAGCGGAAAACTTTTTCAGCTTCATCTTCAGCGCCCCCCTTCGTCCAGCATGGCTTTGCGGATGGCTTTCTGGTTGCGGCGGTAGGCGCGGGAATCTGCGGCGTTGGAAATCAGGATGATTGCCAGAATGACGCAGAATATGACTGCAGACAGCGCGTTGATCTCGGGGCTGACCTTCTTGCGGGTCATCGAGTAGATGGCGATAGGCAGTGTCTGCATCGTGCCGGAGTTGAAGTAGGAAATCATGAAGTCATCAATAGAGTAGGTCAGGCAGATGAGGAATGCCGACAAAATGGCCGGGGACAGCTGCGGCATGATGACTTTGGTGAAAGCCTGGCGCGGTGTGCAGCCCAGATCCAGCGCTGCATTGTACAGGCTGGGATCGAGCTGGCGCAGCTTGGGGCCTACATTAAAGATAACATACGGGATATTGAAGGTGATGTGCGCAATCAGCAGCGTCGGCCAGCCGAAGATGCCGCTCTCGCCGCCGATGCCGAAGTTCTGCGCCATGACGAAGAGAAGCATCAGCGAGACACCGGTGATGATCTCCGGATTGACGACAGGCACATAGCTGATGTTATTGATGATGAGCTGGCTTTTGCGGGACATCGAGTTGATGCCAAGGGTCGCCAGTGTGCCCAGCACCGTGGCGATAATGCTGGACACCAGCGCCAGCACAAGGCTCAGACCCAGCGCGGACAAAATCATCTCGTTGTGGAACAGGCTTTTGTACCAGCCGAGGGTGAAGCCCGTAAAGTTCGAGCGGGATTTGCTCTCATTGAAGCTGAACGCAATCATGACCGCGATGGGCAGATACATGAAGCAGAACACCAGAATGACGTAGGTGCGCATGAGCAATGCGGAATGTTTTTTTGCCATATCACATCACTCCTTCCATCTCGGACTCGTCAAAGCTCGAAGTGAAGCTCATGCAGAGCAGGACAATGACCATCAGCACCAGGCTCATGGCGGAGCCGAGGTTCAGATTGTAGGAGTTGCCAAGGAACTGCAGCTCGATCAAATCGCCGATCAGCAGGTTGGAGCCGCCGCCCAGCATACGGCTGATAATAAAAGTAGAGACCGCGGGCACAAACACCTGCGTGATGCCGGTGGCAATGCCGGGGCCGGTCAGCGGGACGAGCACCCGGAACAGAATATGCCAGACGTTGCAGCCCAGATCCTGCGCGGCCTCAATGATGGAATCATCGATTTTTGTCATGGCCGTGTAGATGGGCAAAATCATAAACGGCAGGTAGTTGTACACCATGCCCAGCACAACCGCACCTGAGGTGTTGATCATGTTGAAGGGGCCGAGGCCGAACAAACCGAAGAACTTGTTGATAAGGCCGTTTTTCTCCAGCAGTGTCATCCAGGCGTAGGTGCGCAGCAGGAAGTTCATCCACATGGGCAGCATAATGAGCATCAGCATAATGTGCTGCTTGTTGGCGCGCAGGCGGGAGAGAAAATACCCCACCGGAAACGCCATGACCAGGCAGATCACGGTAGAGATCGCGGCCAAAATCAGGCTGCGGGCAAACACGCTGGAATACCGCCCGATCTGGGTGAGGTTGTCGAAGGTGAACTGGCCGTCCGCGTTCGTCATGGCGTACCAGATGACGATGAAAAGAGGTACGACTGTGAAAATGGCCATCCAGACCAGATACGGCCCGGCCAGCCAGCGGGAGGATTTGGATTTGAGCATGGATCACACCTCCGAACGCTTCATGATATGAATTTCGTCCGGGCCGATGTTCATGCCGATAAGCTCGCCGGGCTGGCTGGCCTGGGTGGAATGGATGATCCACTCATAGCCTTCCACATCGACGTGCATTTCAAAGTGAACGCCCTTGAAGATGACCTCGCGCACAAGGCCGGTCAGCATACCGACAGAGGGCGGCACGATCTGCACGTCCTCCGGGCGGATGACGACCTGCACAGGCTCGTTGACTTTAAAGCCGCGGTCCACACAGGTGAAATCATGGCCGCCGAAGTTGACCAGAAAGTCCTTGAGCATGACGCCGTCGACAATGTTGGAGTCACCGATAAAGCGGGCGACAAAGGCATTTTTGGGTTCGTTGTAAATATCCTGCGGGGAGCCGATCTGCTGGATCTTACCGCCGGACATAACAACGACGGTATCCGACATGGTCAGGGCTTCCTCCTGATCGTGGGTGACGTAGACGAAGGTGATGTTCATTTCACGCTGCAGGCGCTTCAGCTCCAACTGCATCTCCTTGCGCAGCTTGAGGTCGAGCGCGCCGAGCGGTTCGTCAAGCAGCAGCACGCTCGGCTCGTTGACGAGCGCGCGGGCGATGGCGATGCGCTGCTGCTGGCCGCCGGAAAGCTCGGTCACGTTGCGGTGGGCATAGTCCTCAAGGCTCACAAGGCGCAGCATACGCATGACCTTCTGCTCGATAACGTCCTTCGGCTCTTTCTTGAGCGTCAGGCCGAAGGCAATGTTGTCGTAAACGTCCATGTGGGGGAAGAGAGCGTACTTCTGGAAGACGGTGTTGATCTCGCGCTTGTAGGGCGGGACGCTGACGATGTCCTCGCCGTCGAAGAGCACCTTGCCCTCGCTCGGCTGCAAAAAGCCGCCGAGAATGCGCAAAAGCGTCGTCTTGCCGCAGCCCGATGGGCCGAGCAGGGTGACGAACTCATTTTCGTAAATGTCAAGAGAGACGCCCTTGAGAACGACCTGTCCGTCCTCAAAGCTCTTGACGATGTTCTTGAATTGGATAAGCTTCTTCTTTTCTTCAGCCATGTTCCGATATCCTCACTTAAATCATGATGTAGTAATTTAGAAAAGCGGGGGCGTGCAGACCCAGAGGACGCGCGCGGCGGTCTTGCGCTCGTTTTTGAGGCAGTGAAAGGTCTTGCCGTGGAGATAGAATGTCTCGCCGCGGCGAACGATGCTGCGCTCGCCGTCGCATTCCAAAACGACGCTGCCATCGAGCACGTAACCGAACTCCTCGCCGTTGTGCGGCTCGACCTCAAACGATTCGCCGCCCGCGGGAAGCTCGATCAAGATCGGCTCCATCTGGTTTTTCTGCGTGTTGGGAACGATCCAGTTGACGGTGCAGCTTTCGCGCTCGTCGACAAAAAAATCCTCCGCGCGGAAGACGAACTGGTCGTTTTTATCCTCCTGAAAGAATTCAGAGAGGTTGGTGCCGAGGGCCTCGAGAATATCGCTGAGCGAGTCGATCGAGGGGGAGGTGAGGTCGCGCTCTAACTGGGACAAAAACCCCTTCGTAAGCTCGCTTCGGCTGGCAAGCTCCTCCAGAGTCAGTCCCTGTCGCGTTCGCAGCTGCTTGATCTTATTGCCAATGTCCATACACACGCCTCCTCGTTCGATATACTAAACTTTTGGTCAGTTTTTGCTAAACCGAGACTATTATACACAGCGCGTGCAAAATTGCAAGAGTATATTTAACAAAAAGTTCAATATTTTGAACTTTTGAAAAATAAAACAGCGAAGAGCCGATTGCAGCTCTCCGCTTGTGGGATTTAACTAAAATACTTCTTTTGAAACGGGACCTCATCCACCTGAAACTCGCGTCCGTGCAGATATTCGAGGATGCCCGCGTCGCTGGGGAAGTCGAAGCGCAGGCGGTAGGAGTAGAGCGCCTGATGCGTTTCGCCATATTTGCGGTTCACGCTGCCGACGCCGTACTTGCCGTCGCCGAGCAGGGGATGGCCGAGGTCGGCCATGCTCGCGCGAATCTGATGCGTACGGCCCGTGAGCAGCTCGACCTCCAGAAGCGACAGCTCGCCGCGCGTCTGGAGCGTTTGGTATAAGGTGATCGCGCTGCGGCCGTCCGGCACGGGGCGGTGGTAAACGCGGACGGTGTTGCTCTTCTCGTCCTTGCGCAGAAAGCACTCGATGCGGCCCTTCGGCGGCTCGACGCGGCCGAGGGCGATACATAAATAGTATTTGGCGATCTCGCGGTCGCGAATCTTGTCGTTCAGGATGCGCAGCGCTTCAGCGTTTTTCGCCGCGATGACGATGCCACCGGTGTTGCGGTCGATGCGGTTGCAGAGGGCGGGGGTGAAGGCGTTCTCCTCGCGTGGCCGCCATTCGCGCTTTTGATAGAGGTAGGCGAGCATGTGGTTGACGAGCGTATTGACTTTCTCGTGCTCGTCGGCGTGGGCAAGCATTCCCGCGGGCTTGTCGAGCAGCATGATGTTCTCGTCCTCGTAGACGATCTTGAGCCGCGGCATCGTGATCGTGAGGTAGACGTTTTCCTCGCTCGGCGACTCGAAAAACTCATCGTTGATGTAGCACTGTAAAATATCGCCCGCGACGAGCTTCTGGTCGCGCTGGGCGCGCGCGCCGTTGACCTTGATGCGCTTTAGGCGGATGTACTTCTGCGCGAGCGACGCGGGAAGCAGGGGGATGGCCTTGCCGAGAAAGCGGTCAAGCCGCTGATTTTCGTCATTTTTTCCGATGTGAAACTCCCGCATGGGCGGCACCTCCGCTTGCGCAGCGCGCGATTTTCTGCTATTGTACGATAGCGGGCAAAAAAAGTAAAGAAATCCTGTCAAAATTTTTGCCGCAACCGTGAAAAAAATATTTGACAATCGAGAAAACGTCCTCTATAATATCACTCGTGTCATTGCGAGGTGTAGCATGGTTTTAGATGTAAAACGTATCATTAACACCCCCGGAGGCAGA
>OHAJ01002577.1_pt1 | contig 12170 bp, 6 predicted proteins | sample 1577101 | NCBI WGS metagenome assembly OHAJ01 (sample SAMEA3541531, study PRJEB24748) | human gut metagenome | biome: human gut; feature: human-associated habitat; material: faeces | place: China | collected 2012
TGTGCACTTGACACACCAGAATAACCCCCTTCCAGAATCACACATACTGCTATCTGGGGATTATCATAAGGTGCAAAGCCCGTAAACCAGCTATGATATCTGTCAGAGTCATCATACTGTGCCGAACCGGTCTTTCCTGCTGCTTCATATGATGAATATTTCATAGAATTTCCTGTACCAGAAGTTATTACCTCTCTCATGCATTCTGTAAGGTATTCTGCCTCTTCTGCTGACATCACAGTTCCTGCCTCTGCTGGCTTATTCTTAACAACCGTTCTTCCCTCACTGTCACTTATACTGTCAACAATATAAGGAGTCATCATAACGCCATCATTAGCAACACTAGCCGCTATCATCATATTGTGAAGCGGTGTCATCATCGTCCTTCCCTGACCGATACCGGTCTCCTGCATCTCACTTATCGAAGAATCCTGTGTTACAGCCATTGTACTCTTAGAATACTCAAACCCTACAGGAAGATTAGAATTAAATAATAATGTACTGCACAGATTCATGAAAGATGTCTTATTAAGTCCTGCTCCAATCGTAGAAAATGCAGAATTACAGGAATTAGCAAATGCTTTTCTTAAATCCTGATATCCATGTGCCGTATGATCAAAGCATGCAATAGTAGTTCCACCAGATATATATGCCTGTCCATCACAATTATATGAATAATTATAATAATCATTCTGATTCTGCCTTATATATGCAAGAGCAGTAATTATCTTGAATGTTGAACCAGGTGGATATAGCCCTTGCGTTGCCCTGTTTAAAAGCACCGAATCCGCACTATCGTAAGTAATCCACTCATCATAATCGGTATTTACTGCATTTGCATCAAATGATGGATTCGATACCATTGCAAGAATCTTACCCGTAGCAGGTTCCATCGCTATAACTGCACCTTTATTATTACCAAGTGCTTTATATGCCGCTTTAGTAAGTTCAACATTAAGTGTTGTTGTAACATTATGCCCCTTTGCTTTTCCTCCAGACAGGTCATTACCAATCTGATCAAGCATATTATCTGTCTCACTTAAAAGGAAATAATTCTGAGACTGTTCTATTCCTGTCTTCATCCCTGTAAGAGAAGTAAATCCAACCGAATGACAGAACAGATTATCATAAGGATAATAACGTGTTTCATTACCATCCTCATCCGTAAGCGTTGTTGCAAGTACATCTCCGTCATCTGCTAATATATCACCTCTTACAACCTTGCTTTCCTGATTGTCTACTCTTTTATTGTAAGGATTATTCACAATTGTTCCTGCATCTTTTACATTAAATATACACAGATACACGATAGTTGCAAGAAAAAGTCCTACAAAAAAGAATGCAATTATATTAGTCTCTTTATTTCGCAGATTCTTCTTTTCATTATCAACTATATCACTTTGTATGTTTTGTTTTTTTCTTCGTCTGTCCTGTTTTTTGTTTTCTGCCATCTTTCCTGTCACCTTCATCCTGTCTCATATTGTACATTCCATTAATAAGAGCAAACATTATAAGCGAGCTTAATATAGAGCTTCCACCGTAACTTACAAAAGGAAGTGTAACACCTGTCATCGGTATAAACTTAATTGCACCTCCCACAGTTAAGAACACCTGAACCCCATATGTAACCCCAAGTCCTACAGCTACAAGACGATAAAAAAGTGTCTTACATCTTGAAGCTATATTCATCATAAGAATAAGATTATTAAGGCACACTAAGAATAGAGCTATTGAAAATATGAGTCCAAATTCTTCAGATATAGCAGAAAACATAAAATCTTTCTCTGCTACAGGTATCTTATCAGGCATACCCTGACATAATCCATATCCAAACCACGATCCCATACCAATTGCAAAAAGAGACTGACATATCTGATATCCGCTAGTATCAATATATTCCCACGGATTACGCCATACAATAACTCTCGCCCTCACATGTGCAAAAAGCTTATATGCAATAACAGATGCACCCGCTCCGGCAAGCAGCCCTGCCCCGGCATATGAAAGCTTCCTTGTTGCTATATAAAGCATTGCGATATATACTACAAAAAATATAAGTGCCGCACCAAGGTCCGTTGAAAGCACAAGTATAATAACATGAAGTGCTGCAAATACTGTAACAATACATGTCTGTTTAAATGTTGTTGATTTATTAAACATTGAAGCAACAAACATAACATACAAAATCTTAACAAACTCTGCCGGCTGTACAGAAAATGCTCCTATGCTTAATGTAAGATTGGCTCCATACACCTTATTTCCTAATAAAACAGCACACAAAAGCACAAGTCCCGAAATGCAATATATCCATCCAAAGTTTCTGAAACTCTTAACTGATTTGATAAGCCATGGAACAAGAAACATAATAACCGTTCCAAGCACAGCAATAACAAACTGTTTAACACATTTGTCAAAATTAAGCCTTGCTATCATGATAAATCCAACTGACATCAGCATACACATATTATTAACAAGAAGCCTTGAAGCCTTTGGATACAATATGTAATAAAACGCAATGAATACTATAAGATATATAAGCTGCACAAAATAAAAGCCTATATATCTAGTCTCACCCTTCATAAGATACAACACATAATATCCAAGGAAATGTATCGCAAATATTATAATATACTGCTGGATATATATTCCTTTTCTCTTTTCTTCCTTATGGATTATTGCTCCTCTGTAAGCAGAAAGAACATAAAACGCCATCAGAAAAGCAAATATGTATTTTGTAAGTTCAATAAAAACTGACTGCATAGCAATCTCCTTTATTCAAGTCACTTAATCTTAGTCGATTGCCTGATGAAAATGTCCTGTAGTACCACCACTCACTCCATCAGTCATAACTAATTGTATATCATCTGCTGCTCTTTCGTCAAACTCATAACGAATTACACACACCCCGCATTCTTCGGGATTTTCTTTTGTAAGATTGAGTTTTTCTCCATTCATTACAGAATAACAGAATTCACACATACTTTCCACTGTATAAGAGCTGCCCTTCGGCCCTGTAATATTAATGCTGCCCCAGCATCCGTCACATTTTCCGTAAGTTCTTCTCACACACTGTTCAGATACCATAAGAGGCACATTCCCATATACTACAAGTTCCGTGTCATTTCCAATTACAGGCTTCATCTCCTTATCTGTAAGTTCAAGTGGCAGTGTCATTCTGTCAAGAATAACCCCGGCATTGCTGCACAGCCTTCCTAATTCATCTTTTGCAAATGTATTAAATATATATATGCTGCTGTCTGTAATAATATGCACCTTGTCAGATAATTTCTTCCAGTTGTCACTTCCAAGAAAACCAATCTGCTCAATATTACGGCATACAAACCTGTCTATGCCACAGTCAGAAGCCTTCTCACACAAGCACTTAAACTTATCATATTTCTCTGCCTTAAGAATATGTGGAAGGAACATATATACATATATTCCATGTGACTGACAGTGCTTTACAGCCTCTTTTAATGAATTCTCATCATTCATATAAAACATCTTATAATCAAGATAAATGCTTTCAACCCCTGAAACTGATGCTGCTTTCTTTACCTGCACTATATCATGAAGGTATGCAGCTTTTCTTACCTGATAATTATTATCATCAGCTTCTTTCTTGTCGTCAGGCTCTGCACATTCAGGCTTATTATAAGTTCTTACAAGACTGTGCTTTAAATGTGTCTCAAGCTGTTCAAGTACATTTCTTCTTAATTCTTTAATCCAGCCGACAGGCACAAACACACCATCATCAAGCTGCACTTCTGCATCTTCCACCACAAAACATGTATCGCCGGTTTTCTTTAAATTCTTAACCAGTTCCTCCTCTGAGGCCGGACGGCTCTGTGCTTCGGTAACTATCTCTCCTGTACATGTCTTTTCAATTCCATCATACATTACTGTAAGTGATATATTTTCATTCTTTCTTACAACAAGCCTCATATCTACATGAAGCTTAGGTGTTATTCCGACATAATTGTCCGCTACATATGCCTTAATCTTAGCATTATTCATTCTGTTGACAATTCTTCCCTCATACAGCGGGTATTTCTTAGGAAGATTAACAACCAAGGTCTGTCCTGCTGCCACATCAGCTCCGCTCTCAAATGAATGCTCTTTATCAATCTCAAAGACATCGCCTCTGTTCACATTCTTTAATGCCTTAAATGTAATTCTTCCTGCCTTGTTAGATACTACCTTAAGGCACTCCGTTCCCATATGGTTAGGACGCCCCAGTGACATCATCTTCTTTCCCTTGACGCTGTCATAATAGCCTGTAGTAAATGCACCTCTGTTATATATATCTGAAAGGTCATCAATATCCTTCTTATCTACCTTGAAGCCTTTTCGTCCCCTCTCAAGATACATATCAACATATTTACGGTAAATATGCGTTACCATAGCCGCATATGTGACATTCTTCATACGGCCTTCAATTTTCAGAGAATACACTCCACTTTCTATAACATCAGGAAGTATCTGTAATGCACACATATCCTTAGGGCTTAATGCGTAACTGTTGTTTCTGTTATTAATCTTTTCGCCGTTATCATACACATCATAAGGCATCCTGCACGGCTGGGCACACCTTCCCCTGTTGCCGCTTCTTCCTCCGTTAAAGCTTGAAAGCAGGCATTGTCCCGAATAACAGTAACATAATGCTCCATGCACAAAGCTTTCTATCTCCACATCTAATCTCTCATGAAGCTGCTTTATTTCCTGCAGATTCATCTCTCTTGAAGTGACTATTCTTGTTGCACCAAGTTCCTTTAAAAGCCTGCTGCCATACACTCCGGTCTGTGTCATCTGGGTACTGGCATGTATATCCATATCCGGAAAGTGCTTTCTTATGAGGTTAAACACACCCATATCCTGTACAATCACTGCATCAAGACCTGCCTCATAGAATGGTATAAGATATTCTATAAGACTGTTCTCTATCTCTCTTGACTTAAGAAGAGTATTAACTGTCAGATAAACCTTTCTACCGAATAAATGTGCATATTCAATAGCACAGATAAGCTCTTCATCATTAAAATTATTGGCAAATGCCCTTGCTCCAAACATATTGCCTCCCAGGTATACGGCATCTGCCCCTGCCGCCACAACAGCTTTCATAATATCAAGTGAACCTGCTGGTGCTAAAACCTCCACCTGTGTTTTTCTCTTATCAACATTCATAGTTGTAACCGCCTTTAAATTAAATGGCTGCTGCAAATGCATTTGCAACAGCCGTTATTATTAATACCAGATAATCTTATGTAAATCACTTCTTAGAGTCATTCAGTTCTGTCTCTAACTTGACAATATTCTTCTGATACTTGTTAATCTCACTCTTTAATTCCTTAATCTCTTTTGCTGAACTTTCTGCCTTAATCTGTGCTGCAATAAGCTCATGCTTAAGGTCGTATATTTCCTTATCCTTGTTCTCAATATCTAATGAAAGACTGTCTGCCATCTTCTTAGCCTTGAAGTAATCATCTGCAATATTAAGATACATCATATCAGTTCTGAGCTCTGCTGACATTCGTCTGTAACTCTCTTCTTTATTAAATTCAGTTATCTTGTTATTAATGTATGATGCAACTCTCTGAAGATACTCCTCGCTTTCATATCCACCAAGCTTGATTACCTTACCTCCAAGAATTACTTCTGCTGTATTCTTTGATGACATAAGTCCCCTCCATATATGTAGAAATAAACATATTAAGTATATAATAAATACACTTACTATTCAACTCATAAAACACATTCTTTAGAATATTTTATGTTATTTTTGTTTGAATGGCCTACCAAGATTATCATAAGCTGCTTTAGTTGCAACTCTTCCTCTTGGAGTTCTGTTAATATACCCGTTCTGTATAAGATATGGCTCATAAACATCTTCAAGAGTTCCTGAATCCTCGCCTATTGAAGCTGCCAGTGTCTCAATACCGACAGGCCCGCCATCAAACTTATCAACTATTGTAGTAAGTATAACACGATCGTTACGGTCCAATCCATCTCTGTCAACATCTAACAGATTAAGTGCATAATCAGCAACATCCTTATTGATATGTCCGTTATATTTAACCTGTGCAAAATCTCGCACTCTCTTTAAAAGTCTGTTGGCAAGTCTCGGTGTTCCTCTGGATCTTCTTGCAAGCTCATGTGCTCCGTCTGAGTCAATATCAACATTAAGCACATTGGCTGAACGGATAATGATTTTCTCAAGCTCCGGAACTGTATAGAATTCCATATGGCTTACAACACCGAATCTGTCTCTTAAAGGTGCTGATAAAAGTCCCGCTCTTGTTGTTGCGCCTATCAGAGTGAACTGTGGCAGATCAAGTCTTATAGACCTTGCTGTTGCACCCTTTCCAATCATAATATCAATCTTATAATCCTCCATTGCCGGATACAGCACTTCTTCAACCTGTCTGTTAAGTCTGTGAATCTCATCAACAAAGAGAATATCACCCTCACTCAAGTTGTTAAGTATAGCTGCCATATCTCCCGGCTTCTCGATTGCAGGACCGGATGTAACCTTGATATTAACCCCCATTTCATTAGCAATAATTCCTGCCAGAGTTGTCTTTCCAAGTCCCGGAGGTCCATAGAAAAGCACATGGTCAAGTGCCTCTCCTCTTTCCTTTGCTGCCTCAATATATACTTTAAGATTACTCTTAACCTTATTCTGTCCAACATAGTCATCAAGAGATAATGGTCTTAAGGAATTCTCAATACCATAATCTTCTTCAGTTATCTGTGTTGATATAATCCTCTTTTCCATATAGCCCCTCATTTCTCAAATACTATTCTGCTCTAGAATTTAGCCAGCTTCTTTAACGCTTCCTTAAGAACCGTCTCAGAATCCTTATTCTCTATATCTTCCACTTCCTTGACAGCAACAAGTGCATCTTTGCTTGAATATCCAAGTGATACAAGTGCCTCAACAGCGTCATTTCTTATCATCATAACATTACTTACATTACTGTTATTGTCTGCCTTTTTATTCTTAGAAAGTGCTGATTCAAATACTTCATCAAGCTTTAACTTATCCTTAAGCTCAATTATAATCTTCTGTGCTGTCTTAGGTCCGATACCAGGAAGTGCCTTGATTGCTGCCACATCATCAGCAAGAACTGCAAATCTTAAATCATCTGCTGTGATATTAGATAATGCACCAAGTGCTGCCTTAGGGCCAATACCATTGACACATATAAGCATTTTAAACATGCTTAAATCATCTCTTGTAAGGAATCCGAACAGACTGCATTCATCTTCCTTGACATTCATATATGTATATATCTTAACCTCACTGCCAACTGATGGAAGCTCACCAAGAACTGAACCCGGAACATATATATTATATCCGATTCCATTGGCTTCCACAACGATTACATCTGGCAGGATTTCGGCAAGCTCACCTTTAATGTATGAAATCATTCTCTACCCCCAAGACAGTAATTGATAAACTGCTGTGCTGTTCTTCCTGATATTCCACCATGTGAAAGTTCCCACTTGTTAGCCTCTGCCATAAGCTCTTCATCTGTCATCTTAACATTATTCTTCCTTGCAAGGCCGATAACAATATCAAAGAATTCTTTCTGTGATGGCTTAGAGTAGCTTATCTGGCATCCAAATCTGTTCACTAATGAAAGTTTCTCCTCAATAGTATCAGATCTGTGAAGACCGTTATTGCTCTCTAAATCATTTCTGTCATTCCATGTTTCCTTGATAAGATGTCTTCTGTTAGATGTTGCATAGATAAGAATATTATCAGGCTTAGTCTCAACACCACCTTCAATTACAGCCTTTAAGAACTTGTATTCAATCTCGAATTCCTCGAAAGATAAATCATCCATATATATTATGAACTTGTAATTTCTGTTCTTAATGCTTGCTATAACATTAGATAAATCCTTGAACTGATGTTTGTATATCTCTATCATTCTAAGACCCTGGTCATAATATTCATTGACAATAGCCTTGATAGAAGTTGACTTACCTGTTCCGCTGTCACCGAAAAGAAGCGCATTATTAGCTTTTCTTCCCTGAACAAATGCCTCTGTATTCTCCACAAGCTTCTTCTTCTGGATTTCATAACCTATAAGATCATCTAACATAACCTTATCCATATTGTTAATTGGTGTAAATGTAACGCCATTATCACCGCCTATTACTCTGAATGCTTTATTAAGTCCGAACATTCCTACACCATATGCTTTATAGAAATCAGTAACATAATTAAAGAACTCATTCTCGTCCTTTGCTGTCTCAAGCTTAAGGCTTAAAGCCTGTACCTTCTCACTTACATTCTTATTGTACATAAGCTCTTTCTTAACAATTGCCTTGTAATCAGATATAAGTGAAAAACAGTTGATTCCAAGTGCAGCCTCAATAGGTCTGAAATCATAATTAAACAGATTCATAAACACCTTGAAGTCGTTCTTAGCAAATTCATTAACGCTTCCATCATTAGCGCCTACCTTTTCACATGTAAGGCTGAATGGATTCTCATTAGTTATAAGATAGAATGTAAGGTAATTATGCCATAAATTCTTATCAAAGCCATAATCTGTGGCAACCTCCAATATTCTCTTAATCTGCTCATATATATCACTTATAAGCTTGTCAGGAGTCTCCTCATCCCTGTCAAATTTTTTGAAAATATCGGACATTTTCATAAGAATAGTGTCCTCATGATTACCATATATAATAAGTTTCGCAACTTCTCTGTACATTATTATTCCCTCTTCTTTCTCTTATTAATTACAAGCTGCATGGCAAAGATGGCCACACCTGCAAGTGACACCAACGCTCCCTCTTTAAGAAGCGGCGTAGAATACTTAAGTGTTACATTATGCGTTCCACCCGTAAGATATACAGCCATATACTGACCATTAGCATTATATAGCTTTTGTCTTTCCCCGTCTACATATACCTTCCAGCCCTTTGAATAAGGGATTGTAAGACACAGATATTTATTACGGTCAAGTGTTATCTGACCTGTAACCTTATTATTTCCAAGCTCTACATCTGTTAATACATTTTCTTTAAGTGTATTAATCTCGTCAGTGTAACTGTCCATTGGCTGGCATACAATCTGTATATCATCATAAGAATACACGCCAATCTTCTGGAAAGTCACTGTAACTGATGTAACATTTTCTTCCGAATAGCCCATATTCACACTGAAATCATGCTGGTTACTGTAATAGCTGTAATCAGATGTAAAATAATTCATTGACTTGGTTACTCCTGTATCAGTCGTAATCCCAAGCTTAACACTGCTTGTAGACTGTGTCCAGTATATGAAATTCTTAAATATCTTTTTCTTTTCATTATGTGAAAGCTCTTTCCAGTCTGCCTTAGAGTATAAGTCTAATGGGTCAAACTTCCTCTTTCCAAAATACAGCTGAAACTGTGCTGCGCCTTCATAATCAAGACCATTAATATTAAAGTATGTCTCACCTGCACCACTGCCTGTAAAGTTAAATGTTACCGTGGCACCTGCCTTAGTTACTGCAAATGTATTGTCAGTACACTGTACCTCTTTGGCATCATAATCCATTGTATAATCTTTAATCTGGCTGTCATAACTTAAATCTTTAACAGATACCCTGTCAGGAAGCGCCTCCCTGGTATCTTTCCCACTCCTGTCAATAACAACAGCCTGAAGCATAGCTTTCTGCTTATCTACTGCACTTAAGCCTTCCCATTCCCTCTTATTAACAGCTTTGTCATAGGTAAAGCCTAATGGAAGTGCATTGTCGTTATTATACATTACATAATCATCATTTTCTGATTCATAAGTAAATCCATATGGAACAAGTCCGCCGGTCTTACTCACCAGATACTTTGAGGCAGATGATAAAGCTATAAGAGACGACCTGTCATCATAGCCTGTGTATTTGTGCGGAAGCAGCGTATCAAGCCTGATTGCACAATCATATCTGAACTTCGATACATACGGATTAGTAAGTGTCCAGTACAGATTAGAGGATGATATTCCTGTTATGCAGTTCATATTGTACGAAAGTCCAGAGCCTGAATATCTGATAAAATCTGTATCTTCAGCATCTTTACTTATAAGCTCCTTCTCGCTTCCAAACACATCTTCCTGTGCCATTTTAACGCTTATGCACTGTGCCGCATAATTTTCCCCAAATGAAGCATTTTTCCATATACCATTAGCTAATGCCGCCAGCATAACCGCTACTGTCACCATCATGCATCTGTTATATTCATTAACATTCTTTATGCTAAGTCCAATTAGCAATATTACTCCAATTGCAACTGCACTTATAAGCTTGCCATTTCTTGAATACTTTACGCACATACATACCACAAAATATATTGTAAGTGCAACTCCAATAAAGCGGATTTCTTTTCTTTCCAGTGTTATAAGACGCGGCATCATGCACACAAGTATATATGCACATAATAATGCAAATGAATATATCCACCTGTTACACATATATGAAAATCCGTTCATTGCCTGTCCGAAGAACGGTATACATATCATCACAGCACTTATAATAAAATAAGTCTTAAGCATTGTGTACTTACGTCTGCTCTTAAACATTAAAAGCACTGCAAGTAACACCGGCACTGCAAATCCCATGCATGTCCAGAAGTTATCACCCTCAACGATAAAAAGTCCCGGAAGCTTTGCATAGTATGAAAAAGGATATACCAGTCCCATTTTATTAGGTGTATTAAATCTGCTGTCACTTAAGAAAACGTGAAGCACAGGCAGAAACACTATTGCCGCCATACACAGTCCTGTAACCGATGAAACTGCAAGTCTTAATATTCCTTTGCCCCACATTTTTACATTCTTTCCATAACAGAATATGAATCTTACAATAACATATATAATTGTTGTGAACACAAGCATGTAGAAGAAATAAAAATTACTCATTGCAGCAACAGCTACTGTTATTGTAAAGAGCCACATTTTCTTCTCTCTGATTATCTTCTCAACACCCAATATAAGCAGCGGATAATACAGAAGCGGGTTAAGAAAGAACGGATGTCTTACCGCATTGTATATTGCCCAGTAGCAGAATGCATAAGCTACTGCTCCTGGAAGGACATATCTTTTCTTATGTCCTGTATAAAAACACAGCATTGAAAATGCTATACCTGACAGATATATTCTTAAAAGAATCATTGCTTCATAGAATATATACATGTACTTTGCAGGAAACAGGAAACAGAAGAATGTAAATGGGTCGCCTATAACATAATAGTGAAATGTTCCTATAACATCACTTCCCTCACCTATTGCAAAATCCCACTGTGGTATTACAAACTGATGATTGATAAATATATTTTTAAAGAAATCCCTTAAATACTGTGAATAATATATGAGTGACTTATAATGCTGTTCCCAGCCATCAACCTCCCATATGAATGTCTTTCTAGTGAAAAAATAAAAAGAAAACACACCTATGGCAAGGATTGCAAAAATAACTGAATAAGCCAGAAAATATGTTGATTTTCTGGAATCAAGTCTTTTATAAAAATCTTGTAACTTTGATTTCATCTCTGCCATAGGTGTATCTTCTCTTTTCTTAAACTAGGAAACTGCCATAAGCATAAGCCTACGGCAGTTTCTTATTATAACTTATTGTGATTAAATTATCAATGAAGATGTATTATCTTCTTAGGGCACTTCTCAGCACACTTTCCACAACCTGTACACTTTGAATAATCAATATGTGCAATATTGTTTTCTACTGTAATAGCACCAAACTCACACTGCTTTGTACATAACATACATCCAATACATCCAACAGAGCATGCTGACATAACATCTTTACCCTTATCGTTAGATGAACAGTTAACTGTATAGTTACTCTTGTATGGTATGATTTCAATAAGGTGTCTTGGACATACAGCAACACATTTACCACATGCTTTACATTTGCCCTTATCTACTACAGCAATACCATTAACAATATGAATTGCATCAAAAGGACATGCCTTAACACATGAACCATATCCCATACATCCGTATGTACATCCCTTAGGACCACCATTAGGTGCTATGTTCATCATAGTACAATCCTGTACACCAGAATATACATAGTTATTCTTAGCCTTGTCACAGTCTCCGCCACACTTAACGAATGCTGTCATACGCTCCTGGCTTCCTGCCTCACGCCTGCACGGGC
>OHAJ01002583.1_pt1 | contig 12144 bp, 10 predicted proteins | sample 1577101 | NCBI WGS metagenome assembly OHAJ01 (sample SAMEA3541531, study PRJEB24748) | human gut metagenome | biome: human gut; feature: human-associated habitat; material: faeces | place: China | collected 2012
CATTTAAAGATTTGTTATCATGAAAAGAATTATGTTTGTAGGGCCAAGTGGAATACGCTGCGGCGCAGGCAAAACAGAGCGGGACGCAGAGTCTCTATGCGCAGGCGGCGGAAAACGCAAAGAAGAGCGGGAATGCGGCGAAGGGCACGAGCGTCGTTTTCAACAGCGTGTACGGAAAGGCGGATGACCGGGCGAGCTCGGCCGGCTCCGGGAAGTATGCCGATATTCTCAAAGCGAGCGACTATACCGAGCTTTCCAAAAGCGGCGAGAGTAAGAGGAAGCTATTCGGCGACGCCCGGTATGACTACATCAACAACATCGGGAACTTCCGCGCGCAGTCCGACGTGCAGCAGGCGCAGGGCCGCGGGCAGGACTACGGGAAATACGCCTTCATGACCGATGATGAGATCGGCGTATACAACTACCTCTATGCCACGCAGGGGAAAAAAGCGGCGAATGCCTATCTGAGCGATCTTGAGCCGGAGCTGGATAAGCAGTGGTACACCGGCACGAACCGGGCGACGACGGAGGCGCTCGGAAAGAACGCGGCGACGCGGACGCTGGCAAGCGCCATGACCGTTGCGGCGCAGCCTACCCGGACGATCACAAGCATGATCGCTATGGCGGACGATGCGGTGCGCACGGCGAAGGGGCAGGAGATCAACCCCTATTCCAAGTGGCGGCAGGCGAGCAACATCACGCAGGATCTCCGCGCCGACACCTCGCAGCACATCGAGGAAACGAATCCGGGGATGGGCGGCAAGGTCGGGAGCTTCGTCTACAACACGGCGATGAGCGCCGCGTGTTTCATACCCTCTATGAGCCTTTCAAAGCGTTCCTGTGCCTGTCTGTTGATGTCGGCAAGGTAGGCGTTTAGCCTGCCGCTTGTAAGAAGATTGGTGTATGTAACTTTACGGTACTGTTTTAGATAATCTAAATGCCGTTGCCCCCAGATGCCTATTGCCTGTTCTTCTTCGGCGGGTACAGTTAAGCACGGTATCAAATAATCCCCTTGCCTTTCGTATTTGCCGCCCAGTTCCTCAAATAATGATTTTGCCATTGTCTGTTACCTCCACATTCTTTTTTATTTTGAATGTCCGCAAAATCCGTCCTACATCTTATGGACGCTAAGACACTCGAACAATTCTACTATAAACTTATGAAAGATAATACACATGAAAATGAGGTATAATATGGAAGCTACACAAATCAATAAACTTGTACAATCGCAGCGACATTTCTTTCTTACAGGTACAACACTTGATGTAAATGTAAGAATTGATGCCTTAAAGAAACTATATTCGGCAATTAAGAAACATGAGAATGAAATATTTGATGCTCTCTATAAAGACCTTGGCAAAAGCCAGTTTGAAAGTTACATGTGTGAAGTCGGGCTTACTCTCAGCGAGATATCTTATATGCTAAAACATATAAGGACATTCAGCAGAGAGAAAAATGTTCCAACACCCCTTGCACAGTTTCATTCCAGAAGCTTTAAGAAACCGTCACCACGCGGAGTTGTCCTTATTATGAGCCCATGGAATTATCCATTTCTTCTGACAATGGAACCCCTTGTTGATGCAATTGCCGCAGGAAACACAGCGATTCTTAAACCAAGTGCGTACTCACCTTATGTCAGCGATGTTATATGTCACATAATAAAAGAAATATTTGACCCTGCTTATGTATCTGTTGTAACTGGCGGAAGATCTGAAAACACATGTCTGCTTAATGAACATTTTGATTACATATTCTTTACAGGAAGCCAGGCTGTCGGCAAAGAAGTTATGCGCAAAGCCGCTGAATACTTAACCCCGATAACACTTGAGCTTGGCGGAAAAAGCCCATGTATAGTAACAGAAGCTGCGGACTTAAAGCTCGCTGCCAGAAGAATTGTATTCGGCAAATTCTTAAATTGCGGGCAGACATGTGTTGCACCTGATTACATATATGTTCAGGACAGTGTCAAAGACCAGCTTGTAAAAGAACTTATCAACGAAACAAAGCGTCAGTTTACAGATTCTCCACTTAACAGCAATGATTATGGCAAAATTGTTAATGAAAAGCATTTTAACAGAATATCAGGTCTTATCGATACCAGCAAAGTCGTTCTTGGTGGTGCATCAGATGCAGATTCTCTGCGTATTGAACCTACGATAATGGATAATGTTACATTTGACGATGCTGTGATGCAGGAAGAAATTTTTGGTCCGCTTATGCCTATACTTACCTTTCACTCTGTCGAGGAGGCAGTAAACACTGTCAATACACACATGCACCCGCTTGCTCTGTATATTTTCACTAAGAATAAGAAAGAAGCCCGTTATGTAACCTCAAGATGCAATTACGGTGGTGGCTGTATCAATGATACAATCATTCACCTTGCAACTTCCAAGATGGGCTTTGGCGGATTCGGTGAAAGTGGCATGGGCTCATATCACGGAAAAGCCGGATTTGATACATTTTCACACTATAAGAGCATTGTAGATAAAAAATGCTGGCTTGACCTGCCTATGCGCTACCAGCCATACACAAAAACAAATAACAGTTTAATACATATGTTTTTAAAGTAATCACTTTGCATAAAAACAGCGCTATATTGCGTACAATGGCATACGGCGCTGTTTTTATGTTAATAATGTTATTAATAAAAAAAGATTGAAAATGACTTCTCGAAAACTTCTCCGGCATCAAGATGATTACTGTATTCCCTGTCCTTAAGCTCCCCTGTAAAATCTATGGCATCTGTTCTTCCATACCACGGCTCTATACATACAAATGGAACATTTTTTGATTTGCATGACCACAGACCAAATACCGGCGTATCAAACTTAACTGTAACAAAAGGCTTTTCATTTTTAACAAGACTTACTGTTCCTACCTGACCACCCTCAATTATAAATGCATCTTTTTCAAAGCTGTCCTCTTGTATTGTATATTCATGATTAATTAATGGCAGCTCATACTCGTCCCTAGCCATTAATTGATAATCTCCTATCAGATGATATGTAATTCTGTCTGCATCAAATCTTATTTTACAGCCAGCCATGCTTGCATCATTCTCTGGTGTTACAAAAGCCGGATGACCACCTATGCTGAAATGCATCATTACATTATCTTTATTGATTACTCTGTATACTTCTTTAATCTCATTGTCAATAAGGTGATACTCCAGCTCCAATGCAAAATCAAAAGGATATTTCTCTTTAGTATTTTCATCGGATTCAAGTCTCATAACCAGCATACCGTCATTATGCTTAACAAGTGTGAATTCCATATCTCTTGCAAATCCGTGCTGACCCATTTCATATACTTTTCCATTATAAATGCTTTGGTTATCCTTATATTTGCCAATAAGCGGGAAAAGAACAGGTGCAACTCTTTTCCATCCTTCGGGATTGGCGTTCCACATTCTGTGTGTATTGTCAGTTTTACACAATACATCTCTTATTTCACATCCCTTAGAATCCACCGTAACTTTTAAAATGTTGTTTTCTAATACATACTCTGCCATATTGGCCTCCTTTCCGGACATGTTTTCTTTATTGTACACCACAATCTGATATTTTCCAAATCAAAAAAAGCTGACACACAAAGAAGTGCATCAGCCTGAAAAATATGCGGATAACAGGAGTTGAACCTGCACGTCTGTTGACACTAGAACCTAAATCTAGCGCGTCTGCCAATTCCGCCATATCCGCGAACATTTGCTATATTATCATATTCATGAATATGCGTCAATATTGAAACTAAATTCTTTTCTAGTATTATATCTTAAAAAAGAAGAATAATAAAAACTACAGAGGTTTATATTTTACCGGCATTATGAATTTTTTTCTGCCATTCTCATAACTTCTTTCCATGCTGGCGAGAACAGATAATAACCTATCATTGCAAACATTCCAAAACTGAAAGAAATTGGGAAGCACAACATTACCCATGTTCCATCAAAGTATCTGCTAATAATATAGGCACTTGGAATTCTGACTGCCCAAAGCATAAGAATGTTGACAATTGTAGTATAACGCACCTTTCCGGTTCCGTTTACAATAGATATTATACAGTTAAAGATAGCAAAAAACCACTGTGAAAGCAGCATGACAACAACATGCCTGCTCGCATACATCAATACCATTTCATCTGATGAAAAGAAACGTATTATAGGTTTATGTATCATTATGAAAAACAATCCACAACTTAATGTAATAAGACCTGAACACAATGGAATTCTCCAGTGTCCTTCTTTAATTCTTGAATATTTCTTAGCACCGTAATTCTGTCCTGAAAATGTAGTGGCCGCCGAAGACAATCCGGTAATTGCTATGTTAGAGCATCCTGTAATTCTTCCTGCTACTGCACCTCCTGCCATAAATATAGCACCCTGTGAGTTATTAAAGGTCTGTAATGCAACATGTCCTAATGAATAAAGCGAATTGTTAAGACCAACAGGTAAGCCAATAGCCAGAATATCCTTCATCATTGTTCCAGAGAATCTTCTCGGCAAAAATGTAAACTGTATCTCTGGAAACTTCTTTCTTATATAAACAATACTTACAATCCATGAAATAAACATGGCAATACTTGTAGAAAGTGCTGCCCCGGCTACATCCATTCCAAAACCTGCAACAAACAATAAATCAAATACTATATTAGAAACACATGACACAACCAGAAACCATAGCGAAGCCTTGCTGTCTCCAAGTCCTCTTAAAATTCCGGCGTTCATATTATACCCCAGATTACCAAGTGTGCCTAAGAATACAACCCTTGTATAGATTAATGCGGCATTCCACACATCCTGCGGCACTTTCATAAATTCCAGAATATACGGTGCTGCAAACCATCCAAGAATTCCAATCGGAATACCTATAATATATATAAATGTTATTGAAGTTCCACATACTGAAACAACCTTTCCCGATTCCCTGGCCCCGGTATATTGTGAAATAAGAATAGACACACCTGTTCCTATTCCTAAAAAGACACATAATAATACTTCAACTGGCTGCGAACTCGTTCCTACCGCAGCTAAAGATGTATCACCACAGTATTTACCTATTACAAGTGCATCAACCGTAGTATATAACTGCTGCAAAACATTTCCAATAATAATGGGTATCGCAAACAGTATAATATTTCTCATGATATGACCTGTGGTCATATCAATCTTTCCTTTTTGTGAATTTGACATAATATACTCCCTATTATAAAATAACCTGTCTGTATCTGTTATTTATAATAATACTGTAATCAAGTCATATATTCTAGTGATTTATGGCATGGAGTACAGAAAAATTGCACCCACATGTTTATTTGTATTGTTAAATTCCCTTTAACGAAAATACTTCTCAATCACTGCAGCCCTCTCAATCCAGCTATGCCTGCCCTTACAGCATTCATACCCGCTGTCAGCGATTTCCTGCAAATGTTTTGTATCAGCTAATGCACATTTAACCTTATCCGTGATTCTCGCTGCTATATGCTCATCATATCCCGACTTTTCATATTCCCTTAAATCCTCAAGTGAATAGAACAACACATTTTCACCATCTGCAAATGTATTCTCGTAAAACAGCGAAGTATCAGTAAGCGCAACACCTCCATTAAGCATAGTGTTAAACACTCTGTCGTGTGCGCCCTTCTTAAACCACGGCATTACATTAAGAGAAATCTTTGCCTGGCTAATCATATCAAGGCACACCTTGGAATCAACGCCGCCATGCTCAATTATATTCTCATGGTGGTTACATTCGATATAGTTATAACCTTCGCCATAAGTATGAATCTTAAGTCCTGAATCAGCCAGTGCCCTTATTGCAAGCTCCCTGTAGTGGAATCTTACAGCAAGGTCTGCATACATCATATTAGGCATGCAGTCGACAAGCTGTTCATCTGTAATATCGGGGAACTCCCTGCGCAACGCATTTTCCGCCGCAGCATCAATAGTCTCTGACGGATTATCTATCAGATATGACAGCACTCCCTCATAGAAATCAATATAATCAGCGTCCATGTTATCCAGATGTTTCCTTAGTATTCTTTTCGGGGTGTAATTACCTGTAAATATAATATCTATCGACCTTTCCTGCATTGACAAGTAATTCTTATCAGGCATTATACATCTGTTATAATTAAGTTCTGTACCTGCTGTAAGCATATATTCTGTGTGTACTTCCGGGAAAAATCTGTGCATGTATGCAACATGCATTTCGTCAATATCAAGCTGGATGTACTTTTCAGGGTGTTTTCGGATATATTTATTGTAATAAAGCGGATGGTCTACAACCACATTTACAACCTTAACACCTGCCCAGTCCCAGAAATTCCAGCCATCATCACGATACAGACCGGCTTCTCCTGCTATTCCTTCAAAGTTAAATGTAAACATATACCATTCGTCTGAGCTGTGAGCATTAAAAAATTCCACCAATGCAGAAGAACTGGCCTGCTGTAACATTAAATTATACCAGAAGACGGAGTAGCCCATCTTCTCCCATACAGCAGCCATCTGCTCTGTAAAGAATTCTAATGTTTCTACTCCGCCTTTAAATAAAATCAATCTTTTCATTATTCTTCTCTGTTAAGCCATAATTGCATCAAATATTCCATCTAATGCAGACACATCAAGTTCCTCAGCCTTTCCTGAATCGACAAGTCCAGCTACCTTTGCGTCCATTGGAAGCTTTGCAACAGTCTTGATATCGTTAGCTGCTGCCACTTCATCAATCTTACTCTTTCCGTATATATAATGAATATTACCGCAATCTGGACATTTGAAATAAGACATATTCTCGACAATTCCAAGAACCGGAATATTCATAAGCTTAGCCATATTAATTGCCTTCTCCACAATCATTGAAACAAGATCCTGTGGTGAAGTTACAATAATAATTCCGTCTATCGGCATAGACTGGAAAACAGTAAGAGGTACATCTCCTGTTCCCGGAGGACAGTCAACAAACATACAGTCTGTCTCATCCCAGTCAACATCTTCCCAGAACTGCTTAACAACACCCGCAATAACAGGCCCTCTCCATATAACCGGATCAGTCTCCTTTTCCATAAGAAGATTAAGTGACATAACCTTAATACCATTCTTTGAAGTCTCAGGATACATTACAGTTCCATCTTCATTACATGTTACCCTTTCAGTAAGTCCAAAAGACTTAGGAATAGATGGTCCTGTAATATCTGCATCAAGTATTGCCGCTTTCTTTCCATCCTTATTGGCTTTAACTGCCAGCATTGATGTGACAAGTGATTTACCAACACCTCCCTTGCCACTGACAACAGCTATAACCTTCTTAACTTTGCCATTATTGGCATTTCTTAATATCTGTGGTCCTTTTCTTGATTCGCAGTCTGAACTACAGCTTGAGCAACTTCCTGAACAATTCTCGCTCATAACTTCCTCCCATTATTCATTCATGTATTTTTGTTCAAATTCTTCGACTGGTATAGGCTTTGAGAAATAATATCCCTGGAATATATGACAGCCCATCTCTGTCAGCATAATAAGCTGTTTGTCTGTCTCTACTCCTTCAGTAATTACCTCCATTCCAAGCTTTCCACCAAGAGAAATAATAGCCTCCAGAATATCCTGTCCTTTAACCTCATTCTCTGTAGCACGCAGGAATGCCATATCAATCTTAAGAACATCTGCACTTATATCTTTTAACATATTCAACGAAGAATATCCACTTCCAAAATCATCAATCTCTATCTTAAATCCATAATCCCTGAGAGACTTAATTACCTCCATATTCTTCTTAAGATCAGACATAAGTGCTGTCTCGGTAATCTCTAGCTTTAACATCTTAGGTTCAATATCATATTTCTTGACAATTGATGTAATAACCTCATATACATCTATAAGATAAAAATCCTTAGTAGATATATTTACAGAAATATAATGAACCGTATCACCCTTCTTCTTCCATTCACTTAATTTAGCTGCTGCACATTCCCACATATACATGTCAAGCTTATATATAAGACCTGTAGTCTCCAGAATATCAATGAAGAAGAATGGCGACAGCAAACCTCTCTCAGGATGCTGCCAGCGCACAAGCGCCTCTGCTCCATAAGCCTTACCATGAGTATTAACCTGTGGCTGAAGAAACATTTTAAATTCTTTCTTCTCAATTGCCCCTTCAAACTCACTGATAACTCTTCTTTCTTCAAGAGTTCTCTTTAACAGCTTATCATCATAGTATGCAATATTAGTTTCATAATTATTCTTAATAGTCTCGCTCGCAATAAATGCTTTATCACACATATTACTTACAGGCTCATCAACATCTTCAATATCATAAACACCAACTACAACCCTTATCTTAAATGATGCATTGTTGAATCTGTCCTGCATACTTACAATACTATTCTGCATTATTTCATTCTTAAAACTGTCCTTCGGCATACACACAGCAAATCTGTCATTCTGGATTCTTCCACATATATAGCCACTTTCAGATGAAGCCTTAATAAGCTCCGCCTGCATTTTAATAATCTCATCACCTTTTTCGATTCCAAAAAGCTCATTAACAAGCTTAAAATCTTTAATATTGCTGCAAACCAGGCAATATGTGTGATTCCTGTCGTTTCTCAACACATTGGCAGTTTCCTCATAGAACTGCTCCTTATTAAGAAGTCCCGTGAGATTATCATGTGTAGCTCTGAACTTTTCATATTCTAAAAGCTCAACAGCTTCCGTACGATCATTAAATATAAAATAATCACATATAAAATTATGCTTATCATCATATACACGATTATATGAAATATCAAAGCTTCTCCTCTCATCTCCCACGCTGATTGTCTGCCTGAATTTCTTATTATCATGCTCTGTCTGAGTATGAAGCCAGCTTGCATAATTATGCTCCACTTCATTAATATTATCATTAATAGAATACATTTCTTTAACAATACCATTACAATATATACATCTTCCGGCATTATCAAAGCATATAATTCCACTATTCATATCCCTGATTATAAGTGAAAATGTATTCTCAATAAGCTCATTAGGAACATACCTGTATGTAAGATAATATATGAGTATAGACATGATGCCAAATGCAGCCATTGACATGTCATATATTGAATCAGACCACGTAGTCATTATATCAAGCAAAGATGCAGCTAATAATAATATGAGAATAGCAAAATACCTGAATCTGTAGAATCTTGACATCCTCTCAACCATTACTATATAACTTAAAATAAGCAGCAACATAATGCCATAAGCAAATACATAATGTAACCTGCCCAGAACATTACCTTTTGCAAACTGGACAATTATCTGGTCATCCGATATATATGTTATATCAAATATCCATCTCGTCCATGTATTAATCAGAAATGCAACAGTCTCAAGCAGCGAATATGCAATCATAAAAACTTTTACACCCACAATGCCCTTAAACATGCCTGTATAATACTGGGTATAATACATAAGAAGTATAAGAAGCCAGTCAAAGCTCGCCATAATAAGTCCCTTACACAGAACTGTAATGGTGGTTCCTGGAACATATGTATACACTAAAAATATTATCCCACATATAAATGCACCAAGCTCATATAAAAACACAACTCTTGCCAGTGCACCCTCTTTTTTATATGCCTTTAAAGCACACGCCCCAATCATTAAAATTACCGCCGTAATAATAAGCCCATAAAACACTCTCATAAGCGATATCTCCTAAATCAATACTAAATTTCACGTCTTGTATAAATAGTATTATAGCGCAAACTTCTTATTATTGCAAATGTAGTACAGCCAGATTCTTTTGACCAGATTCTTTTGACCAGGTTCTTTTAACTCTGATAAACAAACAAACGATTCATTCCCTCCTGCCACGGATACTCAAATTCCAGATAAATAATTTCCTTTCCAAAACGTGCAAATCTTTCTTTCCAGTAATTTGTTGTAGCCTGTCTTAGTCTCATAATATGATTCTCTTCATAAATGTTATTTCCCATATTCTCATATCCGAAACTTTCCAGTTCTTCTTTTGAATAATACGGATTCATTTTAATAAACCAATATCCACCAGGCTTCAATACCCGTTCTAAATCTTCAACTACCTCCTTTGACACATCTTTGGGCATTACATCCAACACATTTGATAATATCACTCCATCAAATGAATTCTCTTCTAATTGCTTTACCGTATGGTCTGTACCTTCAAGAAAAGTTGCCGTTTTATAATCACTTAATCTTGCTGTTTCAGTTGCAAATTCAATGCCCGTTTTTGAAGCATCAATTCCTAAAACTTTATGTGTAGGCTGATACTGCAAATATTGAAAAGAAATATCTCCTGTACCACAGCCAAAATCTAATACATTTGTTGTTTTTTGTGCAAACAGCTTTAAGGCTTCGTCAAACATTGTTTCAACTTGTAAATCTAAAGTTCTTAAATCCACAGGTGTACATTCCTTAAATACCTGATTCCACATTTCCGTTTCTCGCTCATATGCCTTGTTCATAATGCTGCCATCTCCTTTTATTCTCACACATGCTGCACAACAGGACCGCCCTTATTAAATTCATTTAATCATGTTCTTTAATATATTGAACTACCTTTTTGTCACTCTTTGATTTTTTATACCAGCCAATACCTATCATTGTAATTCCAACAATAATGGCTGTAGTTCTTATCAATGAATCTGGAGAGAATAAACAAGATACAACGTTTGTCTGGTAACATGAAATAATTTGCCAAACTCCTCTTGTGTTAATTGATTTTCTTTCCGAATGTTCAATATTTGATTCCCTATATTCATAATATTACGTCCTCCTTTCAATGTTATTATCTGAAAAATAATGTTGAAAATAAAGCAATCATCTCATTACATTGCACATATAGTTACGCAAAGATTCTTTGACAGGTACTTTTCTCTTATTTGGAATCATTTTCCACCTATCTTTTACTCATTTATCAGCTTCTGGCTTTTCAGATAATAATAAATCCCATCATCTGTCACGCTTTCACAAATATCAGCCGCAATTTCTTTTACTTTTTCAGCTGCATTTCCCATTGCAATCCCTTTTCCAACGGATAGTAACATATCCATATCATTTTCTCCATCTCCAAACGCAATGGCTTCTTCCTTTGAGAATTTATAATGTGCAAGAACCTGTTCAATCGCAGTTCCTTTTCCACCTTCTTTTGGAATAATATCTACGGCTCTATCCCACCACGCTGCTAATTTGGCATTTTTCGTTCCCTCTAATATATACTTGCGTTCTTCTAAGTCACATCCCAACATAATTTGAAAAACATCTTTTTCCACATATTCTTCAAATTTTTCGGATACATTCACCCTATGGTGCGCAATCGCAAAATAATCTTCTAAATCTTTATCACTTCCATTTGCAACAATTTCTTCCGCAGTTGCAATAGAAACAGGTCTTTCCATTCTTTTTGCATTTTCAATAATTTTTTTTACATCTTCTTTCGGAATAGGACATTTTGCCACTACTTGATCCCCTGCGACGCAGAAAGAACCATTGAATGCCAAAATCGCATCAAATACAATCCCCTCAAACATTGGTATGGTAACAAACGGACGCCCTGTTGCGATACATATTTTTATACCATTTTGTTTTAATGAACATAACGCCTTCCTCGTATTCGGTGTTATCTCTGTTTTTCCAATCTCTAGCAATGTTCCATCAATATCAAAAAAAATTATTTTTACTTTATTTATCTCGTTCTTAAGTTCATCTTTATTCTCGTATGTTCTCAAAATAGTCCTCCACGATTCTCTATCCCTTATTTCACCAGCAACTGAACGTTATCATAAGCCAACTTAAATCTGTCAGAATGTATCATTTGCATTTTTTATATATGTAATCCAGTTTTTCAAACTATCCACGCTGAAATCCTCAAGTGCTGTTTTATAATGAACAAATGCAATAGGGTGATTTTGCTCCATCCATTTCAATGTCTTTTTCGGACCAAAATAAGGATATTGCATCAATTTCTGCTTTTGATTTTTGGGGACGGTTCTGTATATGTGAAATCACTTTCATTTGAAGTGCTTTTCCTCGTTCATTGCTATCTACAATAATCTTGCCATCAAAGATTTGTACAAAATCACTGTTCAGATTATTTGTTCCGTCAGCATACGGACCATAAA
>OHAJ01002587.1_pt1 | contig 12128 bp, 7 predicted proteins | sample 1577101 | NCBI WGS metagenome assembly OHAJ01 (sample SAMEA3541531, study PRJEB24748) | human gut metagenome | biome: human gut; feature: human-associated habitat; material: faeces | place: China | collected 2012
CTATCAGCGCTACCTTGAAAACTGCATCCGCAACGTCTTTCTCCAGATGGTGCTCCAATTCGGCCCAGCCATCACTTGAAATGCTTATTAGAATTGCTTCGATATTGAATGTTGACCCACGGAAGCTTATAAACAGCAACAATATAGACTAATCATGGCAAATCAATCCTCGATAAAGCAGCTTGAAGCCGACCTATGGGCATCGGCTGACCTGCTCCGCGCTAACGCTAATCTTAACGCAGGTCAATATTGTATGCCTGTACTCGGTCTGCTGTTTCTTAAATACGCATATGGCCGCTTCAAACGTGTTGAAGCCGAATTATTAAAGAACCGCCCATCTCGTAATGGCCGAGTTCTTCCCATCACCCAGCAAGATTTTCAAGCAAAGAGTGCGCTCTTTTTGCCCAAAGAGGCGCAATATGACTATCTTGTAAATCTTCCAGCAAATATATCTTCGGCCAACATCTGCGATGAAGAGGGTCGACAGCTCTCCAAACTTGGCGATGTCGTTAATTACGCCATGCGCCTTATCGAGCAGCAGAGCGAACACCTCAAAGGTATTCTCCCCAAAACCTACGATATTTTCTCCAACGAGATACTTGCACAACTTCTCCGCATTTTCAACAATAACAAGCTTGACGAGGTCGGCGGTGACATTATCGGGCGTATCTACGAATACTTCACCGGCAAGTTTTCTAAAACCATTGCCGATGATGACGGTGTGTTCTTTACGCCGAAATCGCTTGTGCAGATGATTGTAAACATCATCGAACCCAAGCGCGGCACCGTCCTCGATCCTGCCTGCGGCAGTGGTGGTATGTTCGTGCAGTCAGGTGATTTTGTCAACAATCTTGGCATGAATGCTAACTCCACTCTCACATTCTACGGTCAGGAAAAGGTGGAGTTCAACGCTCATCTCTGCCTGATGAACATGGCCGTTCATGGATTGAACGCCAAAATCAAGAGCGGCGATGGTGCGAATACCTATGCATTTGATGCACATAATCTCATAGGACAATGCGATTTCGTAATGGCAAATCCACCTTTTAATGTGGATGGAGTAAAAGAAGCGACAGTGGCTGGCTCTCCTCGACTGCCTTTTGGTTTGCCAAGCGTAAATGATTCCGGCCTGATTGGAAATGCAAACTACCTTTGGATTCAATATTTCTATTCTTACCTTAACGAAAACGGACGAGCAGGCTTCGTTATGGCCGCTTCTGCAACTGATTCTCAATCAAAAGACAAAAAGATTAGAGAACAGCTTGTTAGAACAGGACATGTTGATTGTCTAATCTCTGTTGCAGGAAACTTCTTTTATACACGTACTCTGCCTTGCACTCTATGGTTTTTCGATAAACGAAAAAAAGGTGAACTCTTAGATAAAATCCTTTTCATTGACGCTCGCAACTACTATACCGTAGTTGACAAGACACTCAATGAATGGAATGAATGGCAGATGCGAAACATTAATGCCATCGTCTGGCTTTATCGTGGAGAGAAAGAACGTTATAAGGAACTGATTTCGACATATCTGATGTGGCTTAATGATTTTATGCCTCGCTACGATAACGCCGCGTTACATCCGACAGAACAAACACATGCGGCATATCGCGATGGCATCGCGGCTACACTCGATTGTTTCAAGGGAAATCTCAAAAGACATCAAGCAGCGCTGAAAGCCACCCGCAAGAAAAAAGAGAAAGACGAAATCAAAGAGATTATTGCAGAGGTTGAACAGCAAGTGGCCGAAATATCCGAAGCCCTCGAAGTTGCCAATCAACTTGTTTGGCTTACCGACAAATTTGGCGATGAGGGCACATACCGCGATATCCCCGGCCTGTGTCGCATTGCCACTCTTGAAGACATTGAAGCCAAACAATTCTCGTTGACCCCCGGAGCATACACCGGCGCCGAGGAGGTAAAGGACGACGGAATTGATTTCACCGCTCGTATGAAAGAAATTCATGCCGAGTTGGAAAAGCTTCAGTTACAATCCGAAAAGGTTTTCGCCACAATCAAAAAGAACGAAACTCTGTTATGGAAGTAACTAAAACTGCGCTGGGAGAGCTATGTCTAAAAACTTGCTCAGGAGGTACACCAAAAAGTACGGAACGTTCTTTTTATGAGCCTGCTACAATTCCGTGGTTAACTACCTCAGAGGTTAATTACTCAAGGATTTATTCTACAAAGAAAGGTATTTCTGTTGATGGACTCAATAATTCATCGGCCAAACTTATCCCCGAAAATTCTGTAATCGTTGCGATGTATGGCCAAGGCAATACAGCCGGACGTGTTGCTATCAATAAAATCCCTCTATCTACCAATCAAGCATGTTGCAATCTCATAATTGACCCGACAAAGGCTGATTATAAGTATGTGTATTATGCGCTATGCGCTTCGTATGACAAACTTGTTGCATTAAAGAATGGTGGTGCTCAGCCCAATCTTAATGCGGCAAAAGTAAAATCTTTTGAAATACCGACCCCTACCATTGAGGTGCAACGCGCCATTGGACGAATACTCTCTGCCTATGATGATATGATAGACAACTGCAAGCGGCAGATTACACTACTCGAAGAAGCCGCACAGCGACTCTATCGAGAGTGGTTTTCTGAGTTTTCGCCAAATGCTGTACTATATAAGTTAGCGGAGGATGTCGGTCAATCAGAAAAAAAATCAAATCGAACAAACTACGAATGTTATACACCAATAGATTGCCTGCCTAAGAAATCACTTGCTTATATAGCCCCCAAAGATATATCATTAGCCGAAAGCTCGTTAAAATCGTATAAACCTAAAGATATTCTTTTTGGTGCAATGAGAGTGTATTTTCATAAAGTATGTATTGCACAGGAGTATGGGTTAACTCGTTCTACTTGCATAGTCATTAATGCAATCAGGAAAGAATATTGGGCATATTTAACGTTGTTAATGTTTCGTGAAGAAACAATAGCATGGGCAACTGCAAATAGTAAGGAGGGAACTACAATGCCATATATCTCTTGGGAAAAATTAAAATATATGCCGGTATACTTGCCTAATGACGAAGTCGCAAAACAATTTAACGTCATTGCTGAAACATATTTAACAAGGATAATTGTACTCGCGAAGTATATTCGTAATCTAATTGAGATTAAAAATTTACTTCTTCCGCGCCTAATTTCTGGTCAAATCGAAATAAATGCATAGCCATGTCATACGAATATTCAGAAAACATACTCGTTCAGGGAGCTGCCGGAAACCTGCTGCACGATGAACTCGGCTGGGATGTCGTTATGGCATATAATCAGGAAGTACTTGGCACGTCCGGCACTCTTGGCCGCACTTCCTACCGCGATGTCGTGCTTACGCGTTATCTCGAAAGAGCTTTGCGCAAACTCAATCCTTGGCTAACCGAAAATCAGCTCACCGAGGCTTTAACTAAGTTTATGGCTTATTCAGCCACAAACACCCTGATGCAAATCAACGAGGAAAAGTTCAAGATGATACGCGACGGCATAGAGGTTACCGATACTCGCCCCGGAAGCGAAAACGACACAATCTCTGCACGAATGATTGATTTCGACAACCCCGAAAACAATCATTTCCTCGCCGTCAAGGAGATGAAAATACATGGTGCGCTGCATCGCCGACGCACCGATATTGTCGGCTACGTCAATGGTATACCGTTGCTTTTCATTGAACTCAAAGCAACGGATGTTGACGTTGAAAACGCCTATACCAACAATTACACCGACTACCTCGATACAATACCGCAACTGTTCCATTACAACGCATTTCTTATGCTCAGTAATGGCTTTGAGGCTAAAATCGGTACGCTTGGAAGCAAGTATGAATTTTTCCATGAGTGGAAACGCCTCAAAGAGGAAGATGAGGGCAACGTTGAATTGGAGACAATGCTACGTGGCGTTTGCAACAAACGCACGTTTCTCGACCTGCTCGAAAACTTCGTTATCTTCGACCACTCGGAGGGACGCATTACAAAGATACTCTCGCGTAACCACCAATACCTCGGAGTTAATCGTGCAGTAGAGGCTTACCGCAACCGTGAGATCACCAAAGGTAAGCTCGGCGTGTTTTGGCATACTCAGGGCAGCGGCAAAAGCTACTCAATGGTATTCCTCGCTCGAAAGATTAATCGGAAATTTGCCGGAAGCCCGACATTCGTTGTGCTTACTGACCGAGAGGAACTTAACACTCAAATTTCCGAGCTATTTGTGAATTGCGGCTTGCTGTCCGGCGAAGCGAAAAATTTCATCGCGTCGAGCGGTCAGAACCTTATCGACCGCCTGAAAGAAAATCCTCCTTACATCTTCACCCTTATTCACAAATTCAATAAGCCCACTGCCGAGCCTTACACCCCCGACCATGATATTATATTGATGAGCGACGAAGCGCACCGCACCCAAAACGGCATCTATGCCGAGAACATGATGCGTCTGCTCCCAACCGCCCATCGTATCGGTTTCACAGGAACCCCCATCTTCAAAGATGACAATATAACCACTCGCACCTTTGGCGACTATATCTCCATCTACGACTTTAAGCGAGCCGTAGATGACCATGCCACTGTTCCTCTCTACTATGAGAACCGGGGCGAGAAACTTAAAGAGCTGCAATCAGAGGCTATCAATGCCAAAATTCTCGCAGCTATACAAGAAGCTGACCTCGACCCCTCGCAGGAGGAAAAAGTGGAGCGTGAATTTGCCAAAGAAATTCATCTGCTCCTTTCGGAGAAGCGTCTGCGCATGATTGCCCATGACTTCGTGCAACATTACTCCGACCTTTGGACCAGTGGCAAAGCGATGTTTGTTGGACTGAACCGCATCGCTTGCGTGATGATGTATGATTATGTGCAGGAGTATTGGCAAGAAGCCATTAACAATCTCGAACAGGAGATTGCACACAATCATAATCAACAGGAGGTGCAGGAACTCAACCGCAAGCTCCAGTGGATGAAAGAAACAGAAATGGCAGTTGTCATTTCGCAGGAGCAAAACGAAATTGCCTACTTCCAAAAGTGGGGTAAGGACATCCGTCCTCACCGAGAAAAACTTGAAACTCGCCAACTTGATAAGGACTACAAAGACCGTGAAAACCCGCTGCGCGTGGTTTTCGTGTGCGCCATGTGGCTCACCGGTTTTGATGTGAAATCGTTGTCATGTCTCTATATTGACAAGCCGCTGAAAGCACATACGCTGATGCAGACCATCGCTCGCGCCAATAGAGTATGCGATGGTAAGCCCAATGGCCTTATAGTTGATTATATCGGCATAGTCAAGGCATTGCGCAAGGCGCTTGCCGATTATACCACCTCCGACGGCAAGCCAGGCGGCGGGGGAACAGAAGTGACCGTTGACAAAGCGGAGCTTATCGCCAAGCTGCTCGAAGCTATTACCAAGGCAAAGTCGCATCTTGCCGACCACGGCTTTATTCTGCAAACGCTTGTAGATGCCTCAGACTTTACCAAAATAGCTCTGCTGAAAGATGCGGCGGATGCCATGTGTGCCACGGCAGAAATCCGAAAGACTTTCTGCACCTATGCAGGAACGATTAAAAAGCTGATGAAATTCGTGTCGCGCGAAGACATCACCGACCCGGCTGTCATCGCTGACAAAAACGCTATACTCGCTATCTTCGGGCAGTTGCAGAAACGACGCAAACAAGCAGACATTATAGACTTGTCGGTGACGATCAACGAGATTATCAGTGAAGAAATAGGAACAGACCCCGATAGCTCACTGACGGGCACCCGTCAGTTTGACATCAGTGCAATTGACTTCGATCTCCTACGCAAAGAGTTCGCTAAAATCAAGCGCAAGAACCTTGTGCTATCCGACATTGACGAACTTGTGAAGCGTCGCATTGAAACAATGCTCCGCAATAATCCCGGACGCATCAACTTCTACGAAGAATACCAACGTATCATTCAGGAATACAACTCAGAGCAGGATCGCGCATCAATTGAGAAAACTTTCATGGCACTTATCGACCTGTCAAAAAAGCTCGATAAAGAAGAAAAACGATTTATTCGCGAGGGCTTCACCAATGACGAGCAGCTTACGATTTATGATCTCCTTTTCAAGGAGGATATATCGAAAGCCGACATCGCCAAGTTGAAGAAACTCTCGGTCGAACTTCTCGAAACCGTTAAGTCGCGCATCATGGAAATGCACAACTGGACAGAGAAACCGGACACTCAAGCTACGGTCGGTAAAATCATCCATGATACTCTCTATGAGCAACTGCCCGAACCATATTCATTTGAGGATGTGGATACCTACTCTCAGAAGCTTTACAATTACGTTTATGAACGCTATCCATTTGTAGCTGCATAAGCTATAACTAAGTAATCGCTAATGTTCAATATATGACGAAACGACTTAGAAATAATGCATCTTCTTCAGCACAAGGGATTATTTTCCAATTTCTTGTTGCTTTAGAGTATTGTTTCAAAATGAAAAAAGGAGAAGTAATATATATTGAACGTTTTGGAGATATTACTTCTATTGGTGAAGAGAAACCTAATTTTCAAATAGAAGTCAAAAAGCGGAAAGATAATATTTCCAATTATAGTGAGTGTATATGGAATACCATCTATAACTGGATGCAACCAGATTTTGATATTAGTAATTATCGGAATCTTTTGATGATTACGACTCAGTCTGTTTCCCCGTCTTCTCGATGGCATAAATGGAGCTATGGAAATCAGGAAGACAGACTTAAATCACTCAATCATCTTTTGGACAAGAGTGCCAGAAAAAGATTAAGCGATGAGCTGAATGAAAAAATTGACTATATTCAATCAAAATTGACAGATGAAGTAAAAGCACAATTAGTAACCAAACTTGAAATTATATTCATAGAACCAAGTTTTGATGATTGGATGGCTCGTAATCAACCATATCTCAATTTTGTACCGGAAATACAGCAATCAAATTTGGTAAATGAGCTTTATGGCTATATTACCTTAGGCTCTCAGGAGGCCGATGGTTGGGAGATTTCTTACGATGATTTTACGCGTGAAAAACAGGACATAGCTGAATCTCTTGTGAAAAATACCCGCATTTTTCCATCAATTGAAGCACCAGTCATAGATGAAGGCGAATTTGAGGACAAGTTATTTGTAAAAAAGATTTTGGAAATTGAATATGATGAGGTAATTCCGCAGGCTATTCATGACTATGTTTATTTACTGGGTTATATTGCCGAGTTGAGTAAAATGCGTCATAAAATGGCAGAAATACAAACATATGCGCAACGCATTAAACGAGAGCATGACACAATGTACCGTAAAGCTAAACGAAACTGTTCGGAAGACATTATAAAATCCTCTCAAGATTTTTATGATGATTATGAACTTAGTCCGATTCAATCATTTAGTAATTATAATAATACGCCGCGTGAATTTAGAGGCGGAATTACCCATTCATTAGCCGATGAGAATCAGATTTCATGGCATCTAAATAAAAAGGAAGAATAACCATGGTAAGCGCAATAGAAAATTTCGAGTGTCTTGAATGTAATGTATTTACTTTGACACCTCTATTAGTGTCATTTTATAGAAATATGCCACTGAGGGAAAAGAATATGCTTTATGCCTATCTCCTTTTTCCCTTGCTTTTGCATCCTCCATTTTATTCAATACAACGAATCACGTTAAAAACTAAATTATCAAGAATTACGACAGATAAAGACATTATGGCAGGATTCCAAGATCGGTTTAATTATTATCGTATACTCACTAATGAATGCATACAATATGGAATTGAATGTAAATGGCTAAAACTCAATTCACGCGATTGCTCTATAACCGTAAATCATGTTTACGGAATGCCAAAATCTAAAAATCTTGGTAAAGCATTTGAATTAGCATCAATGCTACATAAAGTTTTTACCAAGGATATCGTTAACACGTATATAGGATTTGGAATCAAAGAATTATGAGGGCATATATTAAATATATCGGAATTTTAGATAATTCCAACAATATCCACGGAATATCTTTGGATGAGGGTTTGAACATCATTACTGGAAGGTCTTCTACTGGCAAAAGTGCTGTGATAAATATCTTCGATTATTGTATGGGCGCAACAAGGAACAATGTCCCTCGCGGCGTTATTGCTAACAATGCTAAGTTATATTTTCTTGTATTAAATGTTAATGATAAATTTATAACCCTCGCAAGAGAGGCAAAAAAGAATAGTCGAGGCTTCTTTAAGTTTGAGTCAGGCGCTATGCCAATCAGCTCATATAATAATGAGTATTTCTCGCAAGAATATTTCATTGCTTTGGAGGAGTACATTCGCGAGATTGGAAGTGTGTTCGGTCTGACTATCTCCGATATAGACACAATTGATCAAGACACTCAAAAATCGAAGAAAGGCCATCCTTCTGTACGAAATATGATGTCCTTTATGCTTCAGCATCAAAATCTAATCGCCAATAACCAAGCTTTATTTTATCGATTTGATGACTCTGAGAGGCGTGAGCGCGTAATAGAAGAATTTAAAATATTCCTCGGGCTTGTGGATCAAACCTACTTTATTTTGATGCAGAAAGTAGATGCAATTAAAAATCAAATAAGGCGCATCGAAAAAAGTATCTCGTCGTTTAACCAACAGCTCCAATGTCATATTCCATATCTTGATGAACAGAGAGAACAATATTTTGCTATTACGGGTCAAGAATTATTCCCTAATACAACAAGTGAGCAAATTCTTCACACACCCGCACTATATCGCGATAAAATTATTGAGTATGTTCCCCAGATAAATTTAGAATCAGCATCTTACCAACAGACATACGAACATCTGCGCCTTCGTCAAAACGAATTGCTGGGTGAAAAAAGAGATTTAGTCTTAAAGTTGAGTGATATAAACTCTTCTATTAAGACAATCCATGCATATAGAGAAAAAATGTCAAGTGTGAAACCGGTTACTCATGCATATAAACAAACTTCTTGCTGCCCGTTTTGTGGGAAGCCCTCTGATTCGACTCAAAATGCAGAGAATTCACTTACAACAGCGATTAACTGGTTAAATAAAGAACTTCGTGAAACGCCATCTTTGTTCAAAAGTTATCTTCCTAAGAGAGAAGAGCTAAAGGACAAGATAAACTCCATTGATATTCAAATTAGGGATATTGCTCGCAGAATAGACGCTATCAAAGAAATCAATATTAGACTCCAAAAGAATCGCTCATTGGAAGAACAGTCAACTGCCATACTTTCCAACGTACAGAACGAATTGTTATGGGTAATTAGCGAACAGGAAAATGACTGGGAGTCAAAGAAAAATGATTATTTGAAAGAAAAAGACCAGATAGAGTCTTATATCAAAGATCATTACAATCTACAAGAGCGAATGCAAGAGATTGCCGAGAATATCAATAGTGGCATGAATGCCATTGCCCCTCTCTTCGCTTTTGAATATAGCCCTATAAAACTTGAATTTGACCTTCAACGATTTGAGCTATTTTGTATAATGGATAATGAAAAGGTATATTTGAGTTCTATGGGTAGTGGGGCGAACTGGTTATATTCACATATTTGCTTATTCCTCTCTTTACTGAAATTATTTGTAAGTGAAGATAAATGTGTTATTCCCCCTATTCTTTTTATAGATCAACCAAGTCAAGTTTACTTCCCTGTACAAAATGACATGAATAATGAGTTTAATGCAATCGCATTAAAAGGAGGGGTAAACGCCGATGAAGATTTACAACAGGTCTCCAACCTATATTCTCAGATATTAAAGTTCATAGACGAGATATACAATCAATGTGGCGTTAAACCACAGATTATTATCTCGGATCATGCCGACAACCTGCAATTGGATGGCTATGAATTTGAAGTTTATGTTAAGGCCCGCTGGAGACATGAAGCTGATGGACTAATTGATATAACCAAATTATCCAATGAAGATGAATAATAAGTTCATTGATACTTACATCCTAATGTTTATTATAATGTTTTCATGAACAGGGTGATATTAATAGGTAACGGATTTGATTTAGCTCATGGCCTTAAGACCAGTTATGAAGACTTCATAAATTGGTATTGGGAACAATGGGGTAAGAAATTGCGTAGCAGTTCTAACAAGATAGAAACTGATCCTTTTTGTTCTTTTGTACTAAAAGAAGATGTCGGTCTCGGTGGTTGGTATTTAGTTTGGCCATACTATTATAAGTGCAGTCTAAAGTCTTACACGGATCGTGAACTAGTTGACCTTGCAATAAATGACAATCAAGTTTGTGAATATAGTATTACTAGCGTTTTATTCTCAAAGATATGTAATGCTATAGATTCTAAAGGTTGGGTTGATATTGAGAAAGAATATTATGACTTATTGCGCGAAGTGGTTTTAAGACCTGAAAAATGTAAGTATACGGTTCAGGAACTAAATAATCACTTGAACTGTATACAAGAACTTTTGATTAAATACCTTTCAACTGTATCGTGTGAAGATATAACGTGTAATGCCGAAATTCAAAAGATAATTGTTGGTCAAATTCATAAAGAAGATACTAGCATTGCTAACCTACATATTTTTAATGACTATGTTGCCTATTTAATACAGCATGATGATGCATATGCACGATTACTCTGTGGATATGGAATTAACGGAGTTTATAGACATTTCATGACCGAAGATATCAAAAGGCTTAAAAAGCAATTCATAGAATCGTCAGAAATTGAAGAAATTTATCTTAAAGATTTAATTATACCAGAAAACATATTGCTCTTAAATTTTAATTATACAGAGTTAGCTGACAAATATGGGCAACTTAAATCTATAACTATAAACCATATTCATGGAGATTTAAACTTGCCTGATAATATAATATTTGGATACGGGGATGAGTTGGATGAAGATTATAAAGATCTACTAAAGCAGTCCGACAATGAGTGCCTACGTGGTATTAAATCTATTAAATATCTGGAATCCTGTAATTATCGCAATATGCTAAGGTTTATTGAATCTGGACCATATCAAATATATATTATGGGGCACTCATGCGGTCAGTCCGATAGAACGATGTTGAATACTTTATTTGAGCACAAAAATTGTGTTTCAATAAAGCCATATTACTATCAAAAATCTGATGGTACAGATAACTATATGGAAATAGTCCAAAATATTTGCCGTAACTTTACAGATATGAAGCTAATGCGCGATCGCGTAGTCAATAAAACATTCTGCGAACCATTACCTCAAGTTAAATAGAATGAGCGAATTTGACGAGTACATTGTCTACGGTGAACCGGGACAGAAGGAGAAGGCTGATGCGTGGCAGACGGCTATCGGTCTTCAGGATGTGGATGGGCTGAAAGTTTCATCCTATCTGCTTGACACTGCGCGTCAGCATATTGAGGGAGACATATCCATTGATGAGGCTCGTGAACGTATCAAGGCATATTATGAGAATAAGTCCGGGCATGATGCCGTGGATGAGGAGGGCGACAAAGTTTCTGCCAACATTGCAAAGATTATCATGGAGCCGTCTTTCGCATTTTCGCTTATCGGTCTGACTTCTATCCATCGGCGCATATTTGAGGATTATTTCAAGTTCGCCGGTCAACTCAGAACTGTAGAGCTATCAAAAAAGGAATGGGTATTGGGCGGTGAGGCTTCAGTCGCATATCAGCCCTCTGTCGACCTTAGACAAGCTATTGAGCATGATTTGGCAAAAGAGAAGGAATATGATTACTCCGATAAACATATTTCGGAGGTGATTAAACATTTAGCCAGATTTACTGCCGATTTATGGCAGATACATCCTTTCAGGGAAGGTAATACCCGCACGACGGCCGTATTCCTTATAAAGTACCTCCGCTCAATGGGCATTCCGGCAACCAACGATATGTTCAAGGAACATTCATGGTATTTTCGCAATGCACTTGTCAGAGCCTCATATAAAGGACTGAATATCTCGCCCACCACAGAATTTGTAGAGCGATTCCTGCGCAATGTTATTCTTGGCGAAAAGAATGAGCTTCGCAACCGCGATATGCTTGTTGGTACTTCGCTGCCTAAGACCATGCCCCAAAGTATCACAACATCCAATTCAAAGTCTCAATTTGACACTTTGGAATGTACTTTAGATGAGCTGGCGTTCTTGGAGTT
>OHAJ01002588.1_pt1 | contig 12120 bp, 8 predicted proteins | sample 1577101 | NCBI WGS metagenome assembly OHAJ01 (sample SAMEA3541531, study PRJEB24748) | human gut metagenome | biome: human gut; feature: human-associated habitat; material: faeces | place: China | collected 2012
GATGGAGAACCTCAATCTGTACGCGGATTTGCGCAGCGTCACCGACGGAAGTGGTGAAGATGCAGAAATAAGAAGTATCCCTTATATTTATAAAAGAAACAGTAGACTGAGTATGGATAGCTCAATCTACTGTTTTTTATTGGGACATGTTTCTATAATAATTCCGTTATGGCATCCATAATTTCTTTGTTTGTTCTTTCATTGCCATATCCCCTGATAACTTTTCTGATAATGTGGTGTTCATCCAGTATGAAGAAGAAGGGGGCTGCATTCCCTGTTTGATAGTCTTTGATTACCTGGTCGTTTGCATTCAGAATGGTGTAATTGAGCTTTTTATTATTTGCATACACTTGAATGGAATGTTCCTTCCGGCTCCAGCCTTCTATTGCTATAAGGTCGAAATCTTCATTACTGAATTTGCCTTTCAATTCTTTCAGGAAGGGAACGGCAGCCTGACAGGCACCACAGCCTATTCCGGTAAAGTTGATTAGCAACACTTTGCTTTTTTGGTTGGCAAGTGATATTGGATTGCCATTGGAGTCGTTTAAAGTCCATTCCGGTGCCTGCTTGCCTGTAAGTTCGGGTGCTGAGGCGGCTTTTTTATTACCGTATCCGTATGGCTCAACAGTATACCCCTTTGGGTAATAATCAGATACATTGAAATCATTAATGGACAACCTGTTGAATTCTACGGATGTAATAGTCGTAACTGATATATCATGTGACATTTCTCTCCGTGCTTTATAAGGTAGATTGTCCGATTTACGTATCCATAGCTCATAGATTGAGGTCGGTTCTACATAAAATGGCGGTTCCGGCATGTGATAGGCTTTACCGAAGAATTCCACTTGGGTATCTTCTTCAATAACCAATCTGAAAAAATAATCATTACCTTTATCTTGCAAGTCAACGGTTATGTTGTCCTTTGTTTGCAGGGCATATTTTATAATGTTTTTTGTATAGTTATAAAAAGGACCAATCAATGGTCTGAAAGGGAGTGACCGGGCGGTGAAGTTGTCTTCTACGATTGTTTTGTGCTCATCATACACCAGTACTCTTTTGTGCCCGTCATAGCAAAAGGTCATTTTGTCCATGTCTTTCGTTTCAAAAGAAGCATAACTCGCTCCAACGGTACTATCATTCGGATTATTGTATTCATTAGTATAATCAGAATTAGTGAATATTGGAACTGTATCACCGGGTTGCCAGGATTCATTAAAACTCGTGTAGCTTGCCGACTCTACCTTTTCGAGGTTATTGAGTACTTTCTGCAAGTATTCCTTTTGGTCTTCCTGTGCATTGACTGTGTTGATTATAAATAAGAAGGATAATAGAATAAGTAGCTTTTTCATGGTGCAAGAATTTTATGATTATCTGCATCCTCCCCTTGATGCCGGAATAAATGATCAGGGGGAGGACTTGCGGATAATCTATTGTGTAAGAGAGAATTTAAACTGAATAGAGGTTACTTTATTGTAATCTGAAAACGATAGGGAATGTGTATTTCACGTCTACTACTTTTCCTCTTTGCGTACCCGGTTTCCATTTAGGCATGTTCGTAGTAACACGGATTGCTTCTGCATCCAAAGATGGATTTACGCCCTCGATGATTTTAGGACGTGTGACATTACCATTTTTATCGACTATCATTTGTATGACTACCCGTCCTTGCACCTTTTCCTTTTGTGCCTCTACCGGATATTTGATATTTTTGGATAAATATTGCATTAATCCATTCGTGCCACCGGGGAATGAAGGCATTTCTTCCACTACTTCAAATACTACGTCTTCATTGACAGGCGATTCTTCCTTAGGGGCATAAGCCACGACTACCATTTCATCGACTTTTTCTATAGGCTTGTAGTCTTCTTTTGGGACTGCGTCATCTTTTAAGCGGAACATTACAGGAACTGTATACTTCACCCGGACAGGTTTTCCTCCCTGTGTACCGGGTTTCCATTTAGGCATTGCACTGATAACGCGCACTGCTTCACCGTCCAATTCAGGGTCTACTCTACGGAGAATTCCTATGTTGGAGATACTTCCATCCGTATTTACAATAAATTGTACGGTGACGCGTCCTTGTGTACCATTCTTCTGTGCATTCACCGGATATCTGATGTTTTTCGATAAGAATTCCATCATTCCTGGCATTCCGCCATTAGGGTATTCCGGCATTGTTTCCACTACCTCAAACACTGGATTGTCCGGGTCATCGGCAGGTGGATTTTGCCATTCCCTATCCATGACAATCTTCATGTTGGAGTTGTTTTCTTTGTTGACAGTGGCGGGTACCCCCATCATTTTTCCATCTTTTTTCCAAATAACTATCATTTTAGCATTCTCGAATGCTTTGAAAGAAAAATTACCGTTCTTTCCCGTGACATACGATTGACCTTGTGGTAATTTGTAGTCGCCATCAACGAAAAACTCAGCGCCTTCCACCGCTTTTCCGTCTTTATCCACTACTACCCCTTTGTAAGTCACAAGCTTGTCTTTATCCTGTTGCGGTGCCGGTGTTTCCAGCGGTGCCGTTTCAGTAGCAACTTCCATATCCGGCGCCGTTGGATCTGACGTCAGATTATCTTCCACAGCCTCTATGACATCTCTGGCAACTTCCTTCGTGGTGCGTGCCACGGCTTCGATGTTGCTGATAATCATAAGTAAGGCTGCCAAGGGGAGGAACATAAGATACTTAGTTCTCCCTATTTCTCGGGTTCTCTTTTTGTTCATCATTTTGATGCGTTTTTTTAGAGGTAATACATTAAAACTGTTATAGATAGTTGCTGCAGCCTTATGGTGTGATAATCCTAACAGGTGATACTGATAGGCTTTGGAATCATGCCCGGTTTCCAGTACACGGTTGTCCGCCAGATATTCCAGATTGGTGCGGATTTCCCGTTTCATGAGCCAGGCAAAAGGATTGAACCAGCAAAATGTACATACAATCTCACTGACAAGTACGTCAATGGAATGCCATTGGTTGGCATGAGTCTGTTCGTGGGTTAATATTTCGCTTAGTTCATCTTCTGTATGTGAAGTCGGATGAATAAAAATCCAGTGAAAGAAGGAAAAAGGTCCGCTTGCTTGCTTAAGCAAGTGTACGTTGGTATTTCCAATCTTCGTTTTCCGGCTACGGAAAGCTAGCCGAATAATGCCTGCCAGTTGTATAAGAAAACGGGCAGCTAATAGGGCTACTCCTCCCCAATAAACAAAACCAGCCGTTTGGAGCAGGATTGCTTTCCAGTCGAAAGTTGTCTTTTCCGGCGTCAGGGTAAACTCCGGCAAAACGATGTCAGCGTATAAATCTGCCATGGCAACCATAGGTTCCTGTGCCGTAATCCAAGTTTGTATATTTAGTAATGGATAGACGGCAGATACGGCAAAGAAACAGAGCAAAGCAACCCTGCGCCACGTGAAGAACGTGTCTTTATAGAAGAATAGCCGGTAAAACGCATAAAATAGCGCAATGGCTACGTTGATTTTTAGAAAATAGGCCAACATCTTTTGAAGTATGATTTATAGTTTATGATTTATGTGTTTCTTGAATCATGAAATATTTCCCTTATTCCGGATGTTATATATCATAAATCAAGAATCATAAATCTTCACTCTTTTCCTCTCTCAATCATATTGATGATATCTTTCAGGTCATTGGTCGAAATCTTTTGCTCTTTGGCAAAGAAAGAAACCATTTCCTTATACGAGTTTTCAAAGTAATTACGCACAAAGCCACTCATGAACGTACGTTTGTATTCGCTTTCACGGATAGCGGGTGTATATTGGTACGTATTTCCTACGCGTGCGGCTGTAACATACTGCTTGCGTTCCAGGTTCTTGACGATGGAAGCTACCGTAGTGTAGGGAGGTGCCGGTTGGGAATATTTGGCAACAATGTCTTTTACGAAGCAACTGCCCAGTTCCCAGATGTAGATCATTGCTTCTTCTTCTTGTATTGTTAATTTTTCCATGGAATAAAAGTTTTTGAATGAATTCAATACAAAGCTACGAAGGTTTCGTAATAAAGCAATGAACAGTGAGTTAATTATTCTAAATACTGCTTTTTGAATCATGTGGATTGTATTATTGGGCAGTTGGAGCTAAAGTATATTGTGGGTATTTCTTTGCTGTGATATGTTTTTATGGCTTTTGTATGGAAAAAGAGGAGAATATTTGCATTTACTTTGAAGAGATTGGTTATCTTTGAGCATCAAACAAATTTGGATTTGAAATAGACTGTAGTATCGTACAGATTGATTCACTTTAAATTAAATAGAACATGAAGATTTTGAAATCATTGTTGTTGGGTATGTGTGTCGCATTATGTGCATGCACATCTCAAACTTCTACTGTGCAAACCAATGACAAGGGCACTCAGTGGGAATGGAAGAATGGAACTATTATTGTGAAAACTCCCGAGCGTCCGGCTGGACAGCAGAGTGTGATTGGGCTGACTGCCCCGAAGATGGAAGTCGTTAGAGTAGGATTCGTAGGACTGGGTATGCGTGGCCCCGGTGCTGTAGAGCGTTTTACCCATATTCCCGGTACGCAGATCGTGGCTCTTTGTGATTATGAGCAATCACGTGCTGAGGGCTGTCAGAAGTATTTGCAGAAAGCATCTTTGCCTAAGGCAGCTGTTTGTTCCGGAGAGAAAGGATACGAAGAACTTTGTAAACGTGATGACGTAGACCTGGTTTATATTGCTACCGACTGGTTGCATCACTTCCCTGTAGCAATGTGCGCTATGGAGAACGGCAAACATGTAGCTATAGAAGTTCCTTCGGCTATGAATCTTCAGGAGTGTTGGGACTTGATCAACATGAGTGAAAAGACTCGCAAACATTGTATGATACTGGAAAACTGTTGTTATGACTGGTTTGAAATGAATACGCTGAACATGGCACAGCAGGGAGTATTTGGTGAAGTGATTCGCGGACAAGGTGCTTACATCCATGAATTGAGCCCGTTCTGGGATCATTATTGGAAGAACGGTGAGAATGATAAACTGGGATGGCGTTTGGATTACAACAAGAAACATCGTGGTGATGTGTATGCTACTCACGGTCTTGGTCCTGTGGCGCAAGCATTTGATATTCATCGTGGCGACCGTATGGTGACGTTGGTAGCTATGGATACCAAGTCGGTTGTTGGTAAGGATCTGGTAGAAAAAAGAACCGGAGAGAAATGTGATGATTTCCGTAACGGTGACCATACAACTACACTGATTCGTACGGCAAACGGAAAAGTTATCGAGATTCAACATAATGTGATGACACCGCAACCTTATAACCGTTTGTATCAGCTTACCGGAACCAAGGGCTTTGCCAATAAGTATCCGATTCAGGGGTATGCTCTTGATGCTAAGCAGTTGAGCGCTTCGGGAGTAGAACCGCAAGTTGACAATCTGAATACCCATAGCTTTTTGCCTAAAGAGGAAATGGAGGCGCTTGTAGAAAAGTTCCAGCATCCGATATTAAAGAAATATGGTGAAATGGCTAAGGAAGTAGGAGGTCATGGAGGCATGGATTTCATTATGGATAGCCGTTTGGTATATTGCTTGCAGAACGGTTTACCTTTGGATCTGGATGTATACGACTTAGCAGAATGGTGCTGTCTGGCAGAACTGGGTGAGCTTTCTATGGATAACAATTGTGCTGCTGTGGAATTCCCTGATTTTACCCGCGGCGAATGGAATGTTATAAAAGGCTATAAGTTTGCTTATGCAAGTCTTGAAGAAGAAAAAGAGACTATGGATAAAGCTAAAGCCTTTACAAGCAAATTGAAAGAAAAAGGAGCCGAAGACTGGAAGCAGGAATCGGGTGAGAAATAAAACGAATGGCACTGTTCATCATTGAATGTAAATGATGGGCAGTGCCATTTTTTTTTAACAGGCTTCGTACCGTCCGGTACTTCTTTTTTATTGATCAGCTACTTTCAGGAGCTCTTCTTTCATTGTTTTAACACCGGGGAAACCTACTTGTCTGTATTTTATATTTCCTTCGCGGTCAATAATGAGGTAGGTAGGAACACCTGAAACATTGAAACTCTTGCCTAAGAAATTCCATTGGGCAGCTGTCACACGGTAATGTTCACCATGAATATCAGGAATCATATTTTCCCATGTCTTCAATGGAGATGTCTCACCGGTGATATACAAATACACAATATCCTTATCTTTTAATTCTTCCTTCATTGGAATCATTTCTTTGTTAGCCATGCGGCATGGACCGCACCAGGTAGCCCAGAAATCAACCAGCAATACTTTTCCACTGAACTTACTGATAATGGAAGCAAAGAGGTCTTCATCGCTGACTTCACCGGCTTCATTTACTGTGAATCCCGTCTTTTTCTTATTGGCTTCAATCTTTGCCAGGAGTTCATCGTTGGCTACAGTCAGCATTTCACGATAAGCGGAAGGGAAAGTGTTGATTGTGTTAATTTGCTCTTCAGTTAGCGGAGTGAAATTCTTGATGCTTTGATAAAGAGGAATAACCCGGACGATGTCAAAGAAGATACCGTTGTCTGTTCCCCAAGTTTTGGCAAGGTCATCACTTTTCTGATAACAACCGATTACGATGTTTGAGTAATTGCTGGACAGGGTGGCTTGCAGATCGTTTAGTATTGCAAAGTTAGCATTTGGAATATAGTCAGCCGGTATTTTCTGTGCCCGTTCCATATAGTATTTTTGAGCTTCTTCGCGTGTTATCTGATTGGCCTGTATGGCAGCTGATGTCAGTGTATTTGCAGCTAAACGCAATAACCCAATTGTGGACAACTTATTGTTGATGGTGAGTACTTGACGTGTTGCCAGACTGCATGGGAGTTTGTCTATTTCCGTTTGCACTTCAGCAGACAATTCCAGTACTTTTGATTTGTAAGTGTCTATATCCATACCGGCAAATGCCTTCATGTCCTTATATACCTTATCTTGTACATTGGTGTCGGGCATATCCTGGTTCAATTCTTGTGCAACAGTTGCTAAGGGGCCGTTAATGTATAGAATCTCTCCGTAAGGCTTCTCCTCGCTATGGAATTTAGACCGGCGGCGGGAGATCTCACGCAAATTGATATATGCTTCAGTCGTTTTTCCCGGTTCCATAAATAGTTGGAGGGGGGAACTGCCGGACATATATATAGAAACGGGTGTAGTACTTGCCAAGGATATTTCTTTGCTGAAACTACCATCCGGCTGGATATCTACCAGCGCTTCCGATATATCGCCTTTGGCACTTTCCCATGATACCAGAGTCATGGTCTTGGACATGCCGGGACGGAAATCCAGTAACTTACCTTTCAAGGTAGCTTTACCATATTCGATGACAGGGTTTGGCAGGGCAGTTTCTTTGTCTGCTTTATGGATAACAGCCTCTTTCGGCAGTACCAACTTTGGCAGATTATTGCCTTTCAACTGGATTCCCCAAATACTGAATCCATTTTCAACGTCGGCACCTTCTGTGAAGTCAATGGATGTAACGGATGCGGGAAGGGGAGGAAACACTAACTGAAACTCGGCTTCACCGGATTCCGGCATCCAAAACTCTGCATCCGGTGTGATGCCTATGCCCGAACGTAGTTGGTAAGTCTTTCCGTTATTATCTTGCAAGTAACTTCCTGAAGCAATTTTTATCCAGTTTTTAGGCCGGTATTTGGCAAAAATGTGCAGGACTGTAGCCGTGTCACTGATTTCGACCTGGTTGACTTCAATAGAGGTGGTGTTACTTACGACGAACGGAGGTTGTTCAATCACTTTGTTTTTAGCTTGAATGGTGCAGCACATGCATAGTAGCAGACTGCTGAGGAGAAAATTGAGCTTTTTCATACTATATAGTTTTTATCAAAGTTACGAATCTTTCGTAATTGCAGAACATCTTGCTTGTTAATTGATGTAAAACGAATGAAAAATGTAGTTTTTCAGTGTAACTTTGGGTCATCTTAATATCTATTAAATCATGAGAACCAAAGCTTTAATTTTCGGATTGCTGCTGGCAGCTTCTACTCATGCCCAGCTTCTTTATCACGATGCTTCCGCTTTCCCCCTGTTAGGCAAAGCTACGGATGCTACTCTTACCCGTTATGAACGCCTTCCGGCTTCTTTGAAATCTGTTTCCCGCAAACCGCTCTGGGATTTAGGACGCAATAGTGCCGGACTTGCTTTGCGCTTCCGTTCCAACTCTACATGCATTGGGGCAAAGTGGGAAGTGAGGGATAACAGAAGTATGAATCATATGACTCCTACCGGAATCAAAGGACTGGATCTGTATTGCCTGCAAGATGGTAAGTGGGTCTTTGCCGGTAGCGGGCGGCCTCAAGGAAAGGTAAATGAGGCTACTATCGTGAAGAATATGGATCCTGAAGAACGGGAATATCTTTTATATCTTTCTTTGTATGACGGAGTCACCTCATTGGCAATCGGTGTGGATAGCCTTTCGACGCTTGACCAGCCTACTGTTGATTTGCCGGTACGTGAGAAGCCCGTTGTTTTTTATGGAACCAGTATTTTGCAGGGTGGTTGTGCTTCTCGTCCCGGAATGGCCCATACGAATATTCTGGAACGTTGGCTCAATCGTGAATGTATCAATTTAGGTTTTAGCGGTAATGCTTTGCTCGATCTGGAGATTGCGGAACTTATAGCTACGGTCGATGCTTCCATGTTTGTGCTTGATTTCCTTCCCAATGCCACAGTGGAACAGATGAAAGAACGGGCGGAGAAATTTTACTCTATCGTCCGTAGCAAACATCCCGATACTCCCATCCTTTTTGTAGAAGATCCTATTTTCACTCATTCCCGTTTTGATAAAAGGGTTGCAAGAGAAGTGAAAGCTAAAAATGAAACTATTGCGGCTATTTTCCAGTCAATGAAGAAAAAGGGTGAAAAGAATATCTATCTTCTTTCTTCAAAGGATATCATCGGGCACGATGGTGAGGCTACTGTTGATGGTATTCATTTTACAGATCTGGGCTTTATGCGCTATGCGGAAGTATTATATCCGTTAATTAAAAAACATATTCGGTAACTTTTTCTATTTTATTATTCTATGAAACATGGTAGGTCTTGGCTATCGGCTTTATTGATTTCTTTTTCTATTTTGTCATTTGCTCAAAAAGAGCCGGTGGATTATGTCAATACGATTATTGGTGCTTCAACTTCGGCAGAGGCCGGAAAGTCGGGGCATGGGTTGGGAAAAACCTTTCCGGGAAGTTGTACTCCTTTCGGACTTGTACAGTTGAGTCCGGATACTAAAACAGGTGGTGATAACGGCCCCGGATATTCGTGGCATCATTCTACTATCGAAGGATTCAGCTTTACGCATTTAAGCGGTATTGGCTGGTATGGTGATTTCGGAAACTTTCTGGTAATGCCTACCACCGGACCATTACGGACATTCAAGGGAACCGAAAATAAACCGGAGGAAGGTTACCGTTCCAGATATTCCCATGATACGGAGATTACACAGGCCGGATACTATTCGGTATACTTGCAAGATTATCAGGTGAAGGTGGAACTGACATCCGCTCCTCGTTCAGGGATTCTGCGTTTCACATATCCGGAGTCGGAAAAGTCACGTATCCAGATTGATCTGGCCCGTAGAATTGGTGGTACATCTGATGAACAATATGTGGAAAAAGTAGACGAATATACGATTCGGGGATGGATGAAATGCACGCCTGCTTGTGGAGGTTGGGGAAACGGCTCGGGTAAATCTGATTATACCGTTTACTTCTATTGCTGTTTCGATCGCCCATTGACGGAATACGGTGTTTGGAGTGCTTCTATTCCTGAGGGTGTCAGCAGAAAGAATGATGCCAATGATAATCTGGCCTATTTCAATTATATTAAGGATGCCCGGATCATATCTGCTCCCGGGAAGGCACAGGGAAATCACTTGGGCTTTTATACAGAGTTTCCTACCCGGAAAGACGAACAGGTGCAACTGAAGTGTGGTATATCGTTTGTCAGCATGGAAGGTGCCCAGCGCAATCTGGAACAGGATATTCCGGACTGGAATTTTGAGCGGGTAAAAGAAAATACACGTAATCTGTGGAATCAGGCACTCTCTTCGGTAAAGGTTGAGGGAAGTGAAAGGGATAAGACTATCTTTTATACCTCTTTGTATCATACAATGATCGATCCACGTTGCTTCTCCGATTGTGACGGCCGCTATGTAGGTGCGGATAAGAAGATCCACCAGACGGAGAATTTTACTTATCGTACTGTATTTAGCGGTTGGGATGTATTCCGTAGTCAGTTCCCATTGCAAACATTGATTAATCCCCGATTGGTGAATGATGAGATAAACTCTTTGATCCAGATTGCCCAATTAAGTGGGAAGGAGTATTTCCCGCGTTGGGAAGTAGTGAATGCATATTCCGGCTGTATGTTGGGAAATCCCGCTATCTCGGTGCTGGCGGATGCCTATGAGAAGGGGATCCGGGAGTATGATGTACAGAAAGCCGTTGAGTATGCTGAGAATACACAGAAGCAGTTTGGTAATGGAGAACTGGGATATACTCCCGGCAGTCTTTCCCATACATTGGAGTATGCTTATACGGATTGGTGCTTAGGACAACTCATGGGTTCCTTGGGCAAAAAGAAAGAAGCAGCTGAATATGAAAAGCGTGCCAAAGCTTACCGGAATGTGTGGTGTGACAGCGTGCAGTGGTTTCGTGCCCGCATGAAGGGTGGAGGCTGGTTGCCTTGGCGAGGCCGCACGGCACAGGATCAGGGTACTACGGAAAGTAATCCTTTCCAGCAAGGCTGGTTTGTCCCTCATGACATTGACGGAATGAAAGCTCTGATGGGAGGACAAAAGAAGTTTGATGCGGAACTGGAAGAGTTCTTTGCCAATGTTCCGGAAGATTTTTTGTGGAATGATTATTATAATCATCCTAATGAACCGAACCATCATGTACCATTTCTTTTCAACTACTCTTCTTGCCCGTGGCTGACACAGAAGTGGACGAGAAAGATTTGTGATAAAGCTTATGGTGACGATGTTCTGGGATTGTGCGGAAACGAAGATGTAGGGCAGATGTCGGCGTGGTATGTATTGGCGGCTATGGGCATTCATCCGGTTTGTCCGGGAAATCCCCGTTATGAGATTACCAGCCCTGTCTTCGAAAGCGTAGAGATAAACCTGGATACACATTTTTACTCCGGTAAGAATTTCAAAATCATAGCGCATAATAACTCGCCTCAGAACATTTATATTCAGTCGGTATCATTGAACGGTAAGAAATTGAACCGTTTGTGGATAACGCATGATGAGATCGTGAAAGGTGGGGTACTGGAATTTGAAATGGGAAATTGTTTTAAAATATATCAATGATGACAACTAAAATTAACCTGTTGGCAGTGAGTCTTTTTCTGCCAGTCTTTATCTCTGCACAAAATGTGATTCCTGAACCGGCACAATATCGCCCGGCAAAAGGAGAGTTCGTATTGTCTATTGCCGAAAATAAGGCACTTGAGACAAATAATGTACTTCCGTCACGAGTGGTACAGTGTATTGCACCGGATTGCACTACGGGGGCTGATGAGGCTTATCGTTTGGAGATAACTCCCGATTCTGTTTTTATTCAATCGGCTACTGTAACCGGAGCATTCCGGGGTGCGCGTCTCTGGGCGAGGGCCTGCTTTTGTATCTGGCCGCGAAGAAGCAGCAGTCCGGCGCGTCCATGGACGAGGTCGCAGACTACGTCCGCGAGACGATCCCACATCTTTGCCACTGGTTCACAGTCAACGACCTGATGTTCTTAAAGCGCGGTGGACGCGTCGACGCGGCGACGGCCCTTGTCGGCACGGTTCTGCAGATCAAGCCCGTCATGCACACCGACGACGCCGGAACGCTCAAGAACGTCACCAAGGCCAGAGGCCGCAAGGCTGCGCTCAAGGCCCTTGCGCAGAAGCTGGCCGACACGGCCATCAACCCGGCAGAGCAGACCGTCTTCATCTGCCACGGCGACTGCATTGAGGACGCAGAGTACACTGCCGAACAGATCCGCGCCCTGACCCCGGTCAAGGATATCATCATCAACTATGTCGGCCCCGTCATCGGCGCCCACACCGGTCGCCGTTGTGGATACCGCGTTTTTGGGCATCAAGCGGGTTGATCCACATTT
>OHAJ01002589.1_pt1 | contig 12118 bp, 8 predicted proteins | sample 1577101 | NCBI WGS metagenome assembly OHAJ01 (sample SAMEA3541531, study PRJEB24748) | human gut metagenome | biome: human gut; feature: human-associated habitat; material: faeces | place: China | collected 2012
AGCGAGCCGACGCGCACGTCGAAGAACTCGTCCACGTAACATTAATTTTCAATAGCTACTTACCTAATTCAAAATTACAAAATTTCTCTCTACATAGCAACCATCTCATCGAAAAAAACAGCTGCATCCGTTTCCTGTCAGTCGACAACAAGCACTTTCGAGACCTTTGAATAACTGTCGGAATTCGGGCCATTGGTCGCTATTATGAAATAGACACCGGCGGCCACTCTTTTCAATCCCATATTGGTCATATCCCATCGGATCTCGCCGCCTTGCGCGCCGCCACATTCCTTGACCACATTACCGGCCGTATCGACAACCTTTACCATAGCGCCGTCGGGCAGCCCGTCGACAGTCACATAGCCGTAATAATCAAGCCGTGCAGGATTGGGTTACACCCTCACGCTGCTCTCCGGCGAATCTACCGATCCGCTTAGAAAAAGCTCACAGAGACCTTTGTCAGTAGAGATCATCAGGGAATTCGAATCGGGATTATGGCAGACGGCATAGACATAATTGCTGAGAAGTCTTGAATTATCTGCCGTATAGGTCTTGATTATCTCGCGTCCGTCGGAACTCGTACATACAAGGCCCGCACCATTGGTGCCGAACCATTTACGGCCGGTGTTATCCGACATTATGGAATTGACGGTGACGCCGTCAAGCAGATAATCGGCAAGATTCGTGCCGTCATTACGCGGTACCTTTATGCGGCGCACAGTACCGGGCGAATCCAAAGCCGTTTTAGGATCGAACGTAAACAGACCGTCTCCGTAACTTACCCATACCAGTCCGGTCAAAGGATCCTCAAACAAAGCATACACGCCGTTAAAAGCAAAATCCTGACCGTCCTGATCGACAATATTTTTCATATAGGCCACCTTGTCGTCGGCTGTATTGTCGAGTGTCCCGTTATGATTAAAAATAACAAGCGGAGTCCTGTTTGTATTGCCGTGCGACAGCACTATATTCTTGTTTGACGAGACTGTAAGCGGTTTCACGACCGGAGAATTGCCTGATTCCACACCATCGAATTTTATCTTTTTCCAGGGGCGTATGCCCGATGCCGTAGAGGCCGCGCGGTCCTGCGGAGTCCATACCCAAAGCTCGGTATATGTACTTCCCACATCCGCATCCGGGTTCACATATGCGGTCCATAAATTGCCGGCGGCGTCAAATCCCGGGGCGGCAAACACGCATCTCTGCGGAAAATCTATTGTCGGATCGGTTGACGGGACAACAGCCACAAAGCCCGGTTGTCCGTATCCTTCGAGGATGTCATTGGGTTTTGACATATGGATCGAATTGCCGGGATTTTTCAGATCAAGCCTCAACAGCCCATGATTGGGAGAACCGCAATAGATATGGTCTCGGTTGGACGGATCGATTGCCAGACCGTTAGGATTTCTTAAAGCGAGACCTTTCATGTCAGGGACCCGATACAAAGCCGAAAGCGGTGTCCATGACATATCCTTGTAACCGCATACGAGATCGTGGGAATATGCATAGTTGCCGTTTGTGGAATTGAAAATAAGGTCCATGCCGTTATTTCTGACAAGCATCCCGTATTCAGGATGGTAGGCCATTGCGGTGCTAATATATACGTTGGAGGCATTGGGGAGAAAGCGGTCCATCAATACTGTCCAGTTTGAAGCGCCCTCACGCGGGGCCCGTTTGCGTGAGATTCCTTCCCGGCCGGTAGAGAGCCAGAACTCCGAACCGTCGAATGTGCCGGCATAGGAGCCACGGTCACCTGCCGCAAGATCATAGCGTTTCACGTTGCCATCCTTGTCAAACACCTGAAGCACCCGTCGGCCCACGATAAGGAATCCCTCGCTAAGACGTTCAAGTCCGAGTTCCGAAACCGTAGACACACCAGTACGTCTATATTTGCCATCGACTTTGGTAATCCTGTTGCAATAGATCTCCCCCGTCTTGCCGTGCAGCAGATATATGTTCTCGCTGTCTACAGGAAATATGCGGAGCATGTCGGCGCAGTCGCACATTTTTGTAAAAGATGACAGATCGAACGCATTGGGATTGCCATAATAGATCTCGTTGTCGGTAGCAAGCCACAGATTCCCCTGAAACATGAACGCTCCTACAAGGGGCGTGTTGAGCACACGTGATGTCGCAATCTCCTTACGCTCGTCATCGACGGAAACATAGCCGAAATTGGTAGCAAGATATATCTTGTTGTCCGCATTGTCGAAATTGATATTGTTGACAGTCTTGTCGAGAGACGAGTCCGCGAGTTTCAATCCCGGTATATTATAAACATCGCCGTTGTCATAGAGCAGGTCGATATTGCCGTCATCGTAAGCCACGACCAGATATCTCTTGTCGAAATTATACTCTATCGACCTTACGACATTGCCCGAAAGAAGATTCTGCGTGCTGAGATACATCATCTCCTCCCCCTCTTTGTCGAAACGGAAAAGGACGCCGGGAAGAGTTCCCAAAACAGCCGTTCCCTTAAAATACTGGCGGGCGGCTCCAAGAAAATAGGTATATTCCCGGGTGTCTATTATTCTTTCCATCTGGCCGTCATAACTCGGATGGAGACGCCATTCTTCCGCACGCGATTGAAATCCCGCACAGCAAAGGATTATTGCCGCAACCACAATTCCGAGAAATTCGCGCAATTTGCGCATGGCCCGGCCGCGATGGGAAATAGCATTCTTTTCGTCAGCAGTCATTTCGGCAAAACATTTACCCGTTTCTTCCGCTATGAATATCGGATCATATCCGAAACCTGCGTTTCCGTGCGGAGCCGTAGCGATGGCACCATCCACGCGCCCCTCGAAACAATGCTCCTCATTATCGCATATCAAAGCTATGACAGTGGCGAAATGAGCCTTCCTGTCATCTTCTCCTTCCATTTCTCCGAGAAGTTTGGCCACATTGTCGGCAGGGGAACAATGTTCGCCTGCATAACGCGCGCTATAGACACCTGGAGCTCCGTCAAGGGCATCTACCATCAGACCCGTATCATCGGCAAAACAGTCATAACCGTATCGTTCCTTTACCCAACGGGCCTTGATAAGGGCATTTCCTTCCAGAGTATCCGCGGTCTCCGGTATGTCGTCATGACAGCCGATCTCGGCAAGTGACACAATTTCAAATCCGTCCGAAATTATCTGACGTGCCTCCTGTAGCTTATGGGGGTTGTTGGTTGCAAAAACTAGTTTCCTATTCATCTAATTAATAACGAAAACACTCCAGTCATATTGCATCATCCATATCGCCGTAAATGTTTTGTCATTACCGGGGACATGGTCTTGATCAGCTGTGACGGAGGATGGGACGCGAGGCGTGGAACGCAAGAACCGCGACCAAGGTCTCACACGCCACCCAGACAATAGCGCTCCCGGCCGCTCCCATGTGCGGAACCAGCACACAATTTAACACTATTCCCAGGATGGCCGCCAGAACCGTAATACGGTTCACGGCCTTTTCCTTGCCTGCTGCCGTCAATACCTGGACTACCATCAGACGCTCGATTCCGAAAACCAACACAAACGGAAAAATAATCCGTAACGGCACTATCGCTCCTTCATAACCGGGACCACTCAACAACATCACAATCTCGGGGGCAAACAATTCTCCCGCAACAGTCACGGGCAACGCAAACAAAACAAGAATAACAATACATTTTCTTGTGAGCCGCGACATTTCATCTCTTCTTCCGCAGGCCGACAAAAGACTCATCCTCGGCATAACTGCGTCACCCAGTGCCGTATATACAGCCATGAGAATTGAGAAAAGTTTTGTGGCGGTGCTGTAATAGCCCACCTGCATATCGCCGGCCACAAATCCGAGCACTACAACATTGAGAGTGGTGTAGGAGGCAGCCAGCAACATATATGTACCCAAAGAGAAGAACGGCCTGACATATACTTTGATATCTTCCGTAATGAAGCGGAATCCTGAGCACCGCAACGCATAGATCATGTTGACGGCGGCGGTCATCACCACTACACCCAACGTAAGAGCATAATAGACAAGTGTATCGGATGAATCCCTCACAAACAGAAACACACAGACGACATATGCACCCCGTATTATAGCAGACCTCAGAGTGATATACCTGAAATCCTCTATCCCCCTGAAAAACCATTCCACGAGGAAGACATTGCAAACCAGCTTGCACATGCCGATATACATCATAGGCCGGTGATCGCGCAACTCATCTACGGTCAGAGCAAGAACAGCCATAACGACCAGACAGACAAGCGTTACAATAAGATGCAGTGAAAGCAATCCTGAGAAAGTGCGTCTAAGACCGCGACTGTCTTCGCGACTACGCGCCACCTCCCGTATGCCAAGCACGGAAATCCCCATCATCGATATGAGAATAAAATAAGTCACCAGACTGTCGATAAAACCGACAAGACCGATATTGGCCACACCGAGCACACGCGAAATGTAGGGATACACTATGAGCGGAAACAAATAAGTGATGCCGGTAAGCAACATCGAATATACGACATTACTTCTGATTCCTTTTTGCCTCCGGTATGCCATCGTTCATTACTTGGGGATTTTCTACAAAATTAATCAAAAATTTTTGTAATTTTGCATAATAAAGGTCACAGTCCTTGCTCTCTCCGCTAAAATGCCACAAACAACAAAACCATAATGGAATACAATCACAGAGAAATCGAGAAGCGCTGGCAGGAGTTCTGGCGCGAGAACAGGATCTATGAAGTCAAGGAAGACCCTGACCGCAAGAAATTCTATGTGCTCGACATGTTTCCCTATCCCTCGGGTGCAGGCCTTCATGTCGGTCATCCGCTCGGATACATAGCGAGCGACATCTATGCCCGTTTCAAACGCCAGCAAGGCTTCAACGTACTCCATCCGATGGGTTACGACGCCTACGGACTGCCTGCCGAGCAATATGCCATTCAGACAGGGCAGCATCCCGAAAAAACAACCTCGGAGAATATAGCCCGCTATCGCGAACAGCTCGACAAGATAGGCTTCTCATTCGACTGGAGCCGCGAGGTGCGCACATGCGATCCGGAATACTACCGCTGGACGCAATGGGCGTTCATGCAGATGTTCAATTCTTATTTTGACCTCGATCTGAACAAGGCAATGCCTGTGACAAGACTTGTGGAGCATTTCGAAGCAAACGGATCGGAGGGTATAAATCCGGCGGCCGGCAAGGAACTGCATTTCACGGCCGACGAATGGAACGCTCTCTCCGAAAAGGAGCGGCGCGAACGCCTCATGAATTACCGCATAGCCTATCAGGGAGAGACAATGGTCAACTGGTGTCCGCAACTCGGCACCGTTCTCGCCAACGATGAGGTAAGCGAGGGTCTGAGCGTACGCGGCGGTTACCCTGTCGAGCAAAAGATGATGAACCAGTGGTGCCTGCGTGTTTCGGCATATGCGCCGCGACTTCTCGAAGGTCTTGACACACTCGACTGGAGCGATTCTCTCAAGGAGACCCAACGTAACTGGATCGGCCGTTCCGAGGGCGCGGAAATGCGTTTCGATGTTGCGGACTCCGACATTTCTCTCGAGATCTTCACCACACGCGCCGACACCGTATTCGGCGTCACATTCATGGTTCTCGCTCCTGAATCGAAATATGTCGCACTGCTGACCACGCCAGACCATAAGGCGGAAGTCGAGGCATATCTCGAGGAAGTAAAACACAAGACCGAGCGTGAACGTCAGATCGAGAAAAAAGTATCGGGGGTCTTCACTGGCAGCTATGCGGTCAATCCACTGACGGGAAAGAAAATTCCCGTCTGGGTCAGCGATTATGTCCTTGCCGGCTACGGCACAGGCGCCATCATGGCGGTTCCGGCCCACGACTCACGCGACTATGCGTTCGCCCGACATTTCGGACTTCCCGTGATTCCTCTTATCGAAGGAGCCGACGTCTCCGAACAGAGTTTCGACGCCAAGGAGGGAAAAATGATAAACTCCCAAGGCCCGAAGCTTGATCTTAACGGACTCGAAGTAAAAGATGCCATAGCGAAGACAAAACAATATATCGAAGAGAGCGGTCTCGGCAAGGTAAAGACCAATTACCGTCTGCGCGACGCGATATTCTCGCGTCAGCGCTATTGGGGCGAACCCTTCCCCGTATACTATAAGGACGGCACCGCATATCTGATGGAAGAAAAAGATCTGCCTCTTCAGCTTCCGCCGGTGTCGAGCTATCTTCCCACCGAAGACGGACAGCCGCCTCTGGCCCGGGCTGAAGGATGGACCACTCCCGAGGGTTATCCTGTCGAAGTGTGCACGATGCCTGGATTCGCAGGCTCATCGGCCTATTATCTCCGCTATATGGATCCACACAACGACAAGGCGCTTGTCGGGAAAGAGGCTGATGAATACTGGCGCAATGTAGACCTCTACGTAGGAGGTGCAGAGCACGCTACGGGACACCTGATCTATTCCCGCTTCTGGAACAAATTCCTTTACGATATAGGGGCCGTCGCCGAACAGGAACCCTTCAAAAAGCTTATCAACCAGGGCATGATCCAGGGCAGAAGCAACTTCGTGTACCGGATCAAGAACACCAACACTTTTGTCAGCCACGGACTCCGCAAGGATCATGACACGACGCCGATCCGCGTCGACATATCCATGGTCCAGAACGATGTGCTCGATACAGACCGGTTCCGCAACTGGCGTCCCGAATTCGCGGATGCGGAATTCATACTCGAGGATGGAAAATACATCTGCGGCTATGCAGTCGAAAAGATGTCCAAATCGATGTTCAATGTAGTGAATCCCGATGATATAGTAGACCGCTATGGCGCCGACACACTCCGTCTCTACGAGATGTTCCTCGGCCCCGTAGAGCAGTCGAAACCCTGGGACACCAACGGTATAGACGGTGTGAACCGTTTTCTCAAAAAACTGTGGGGACTTTTCGACAAGGCGGATCTCTCGGCAAATACCGAAATGTCAAAAGAGGAGAAGAAAGCTGTCCACAAACTTATAAAGAAAGTGACTCAGGACATAGAAAACTTCTCGTTCAACACATCGGTGTCGGCCTTCATGATCGCCGTCAACGAACTGTCGTCGCTGAAATCGGCCAACCGCACCGCAGTCGAACTCATAACGCGTGTCATAGCGCCTTTCGCGCCCCATATGGCCGAAGAATTCTGGCACAGACTGGGCAACGAAGGCAGTGTGGTTGATGCCGCATGGCCGGCCTATGACGAATCGGCTCTGGCAGAAGACACTGTCAGATATCCGGTGTCATTCAACGGCAAGACCCGTTATATGATAGACGCGCCTGCCGACGCCACCAAAGAAGAAGTCGAGAAAATGGCACTTGCCGATGCGTCGGCCGAAAAATGGCTTTCAGGCAAAGAGCCCCGCAAGGTCATAGTGGTTCCCGGCAGAATAGTCAATATCGTTCTCTGACCGCCCTTAAAAACAAATCCCGCGCCTCTGCTGAAGTGCGGGATTTGTTTTTGTCTCACGGGCAAGCCGAAGACATGTTGACCGTGTCAATTAATCAAAACATAATTAAAAATATACTTATGATAAAAATGATGCTCATCGCTGGCGCAGGCGGATTCGCAGGCACCTGTAGCCGTTTTCTCATAGGCAAGTGGACAGCCGGCATATATCACGGGGTCTTCCCTATGGGAACGTTTCTTGTCAACGTTATCGGCTGCTTCATAATCGGTCTACTCTTGGGCCTTATTGAGAAAACACATGTCATGACACCGGAAGAGAATGTCCTCCTCATCACAGGATTCTGCGGAGGATTCACTACTTTCTCCGCTTTTGCCGATGACATGTGGAGGCTCGTCCACAAAGGAGACTGGACGACATTCGGCATCTATCTTGCCACAAGCGTCATACTGGGCGTGCTGCTGGTATGGGCCGGACGCGCACTGGTGCGCTAAGTCCTAAACTCAGACATTCTAAAGCATCGACAGAAGAACCCCTTCTAAAGCACTTTCGGGTTGTGCGCCACCTCGACAAGAAGCCTCAGCGGATCATTATGTTTGGGGCTTTTTTCCATTACATGCTCGAATACGAACTTACGGTGCACATCTGATCCTGTGAGATCGACCATGCCTTCCTTAAGAAGCCATTCGATCTTTTTCCGGGCCGTCTCGCCGTAACCGCCTACAATCGAGATATAATTGCACTGGAAGAGTACGCCGCGCGATTTCCATTTCGTATAATCGTTCTCGTTCATATAGCGGTAACGCTCCGGATGGGCGAGAACGGGCGTAAGGCCGGCAGACAGAATATTTTCTATCATCGTGTCCATGCCATAGGGAGGATTCACATAGGAGGTCTCAACAAGAAGATGATCACCGTTATCTCCGATAGGCAACAGATCCCCCGCCTTCAGACGCTCTTCAAACAAAGAGTCAAGCATATTCTCCGAAGCGTACTGATATTTGCAAATATCAAGGGAAGGAAGCAGGCTAATATAAGCCAGCTTAAGCTCTATGCCTCCTTTATAATTCTCAAGAAGATCGGCGAAACGCTCGCGCAGGCGGGATGTCGAATTGGGGCAATCCTCCATGATGTGCGGAGTAAGCCAGACCTTGCGGACACCCCGCTCTTCCATCGCGTCAAGAGTCGAAAGCGACTCATCCATGGTCCGTATGCCGTCGTCCACGCCGGGCAATATATGTGAATGCCAATCGGTGAAATTCTCGAGGAGTTCCGACTTGCCAAGTTTGTCTACAGATTTAAAAGGCCACATAACAGGATAATAATTACACAGGTTTTATAACAGAGATACCTATTCGTAGAGACGCACACCCTGCGCACGTTCCCGATTGCGTATCAACTGCGTGATTAATACATTGAGCAGAATCCAGAGCACCATATCGCCCGCTATGATCCATGTAGGATTGAGATAGGAAGAAAGAGCGAGATTCAGGAGTATAAACATCACATCCGCCACCAGGATAGTAATCAGAGCCTCCCATTGCCGACATCCGAGTGCAAGCAGCTTATGGTGGATATGACACTTGTCCGGCAGAAAAGGGTTATGACCGTTGCGCAAACGATGCAAAAAGACTCTGGCTACATCGAAACAGGGCACAATGATCGGGGCGATCGCCACGACCATCATGTTGCCATCCGCGACATCAGTGCCTTTCGGCAGGTCAAATATACGGATAGACAGAAAAGCCAGTATCATTCCGATCGTAAGCGAGCCGGTATCGCCCATAAATATTTTTGTATGATTTTCGGCTGAGCCGAACACATTATAATAAAAAAACGGAAGTAACGTGCCGAGAGTCGCACCTGCAAGAAGAGCATCGGCATATTCGCCTGCTCTGAAAAATATATAGCTGTAAAATATAAGAGCCACCCCACTCAATCCAGAAGCCAGACCGTCGATTCCATCAATCAGGTTAATGGCATTGACCACATATATCACAAGAAACACCGTGATAATCCACCCGGCTATATCAGGCAGCGAATCAATTCCGACAAAACCATACAGATCCTTTATATAGCAACCCGAAATCACGATTAAAGCTCCGGCAATGATCTGGAACAGGAATTTACTGCGATAGCGCACTCCTATCAGATCATCCGCAATTCCGACAAGGAAGAGGAGCATAAGAGCACAAAGGAGAAATCTGACAGCCACCATCGCCGACTCCAAAGCCTCATGATAACCGGCCACGTTAAGCCTGATATCACAGCCTATGACAAGAAAGAACGAAAAGATAAACGCCGGCATAAACGATATGCCCCCGAGCCGGGGCACCAAACCACGGTGTATCTTACGTTCGTCAATCCCGTCAAACAGAGATCTTTTAAACGCGATCTTGATGATACTCGGGATTATTATTCCGGCAAGCACCAGCGACACTATCAGACACAAGAAGTAATTTTCAATCCATAAAGTCATAAGTCGTTGATTAAATAGATTTTAAAAAGATCACTAATATTTACGGTTCAAGACAAGGTACATATTGCATATGCTCAAGCCTATCTCTTGAACTTTTCCACTCAGGCCAAAACTCCAGAATCTGAAAATATTTTGTAAAAGCACTTGGATGCAAAATTACAAAATTTAATCCTCACTACAAAATAACAGACTCTGTTTTAACAATTTTGCAACTGTTTCTATCGGAAAACCATAAATTTCCCGACAAGAATACTCTAATATCAGCAGATAGGCCTGTGAACGGATCTGAATAGAGTCTGCTATTGAGCCGAATAAAAATCAAGAAGGTGTTTCAAAATAAAATCGGGCCGGTTGTTTAAGCTGTCATATTGTCTCGCCCGCATATTCCATATGTCGTCCGAGAACTGTGCAACAAATCATTTCAATGTCCTTGACAAAAGAATAATGGTCAAGATAATAAAGGTTGATACGCACCTTGTCGGGAAAAATCACCTTGTCGTTATACGCTTTGGGATCAGGCATGGAAGCAAGCATCTCTTCCTCATCCCGATATTTCAACGACGCTGGTCCGGTGATTCCGGGACGCAATTTAAGAATATCGCGGTCCTTTCCTGTCAGTTCGTCGGCATAGCCGGGCACATCGGGGCGTGGTCCGACAAAACTCATATCACCGATAAGCACATTCCACAACTCAGGCAGCTCATCGAGTTTATATTTACGCAACACAGCTCCGAGCGGCGTGATACGACTCTCGCCGGCAACTGACACGGAAGATCCTTTCTGGTCGGCATCCATGGTCCGGAACTTATACATCGTAAACAGACGCCCGTTGCGTCCCACACGCCTCTGTCTGAAAATCACGGGACCGTCGGGCATCTTCCCCCTTATCAAGACAGCCACAATCAGAAGCACAGGCCACAGACACACCAGCCCGACCAACGCCATAAGCCTGTCAAAAACAAATTTCAGCGCCATCTGACCTTAGTGCTCGTTATAATCCTGATATTTCTTCGGGAGAAAGTCCGGTCACAGATGTAATGATACTCGTAAGAAGTCCCTGCCTCTTCATCTTCCGCGCCATTTCCAACACTGCAGCGGCACGCCCTTCAGCACAACCCTCCGCACGGCCCTCAGCACGGCCTTCAGCACGGCCTTCAGCGCGTCCTTCAGCGCGTCCCTCGTTAAAGCCGATAGCATGTCCTTCCGAACGGGCTTCCGTCATCTCAGCCTTATAGTCTCTGGCTTTTTTTACGTCATAGTCATACAGCCGACGCTCATCCTCCGACAGTCCGGCGACGCTGCTTATCTTGGCGAGACGCTCGAAAACATCTCTGTGTGTAAACGGTATTGCCTTCATTTCTGCCATATTTTTAAGTGTATAGATCCATTTGTCAAACTCTGAATCACAGTCATCAAGACTCTTTTTAAAAGCAGGCAACTGTATAAATGCATAACGCATAAGATTGGATACAGGTTTGCCTGTCTGCGTATCGCACAACCTAAGATGCTGGACGAGATCATGCGGAAATCCCTTTACAAAGAAATCGCAGAAAAACACACCTACCACGGGTATTACGCTATAATCCCAGTCATCGTTCTGCTTTCCGCCGCTTCTCAATCCCTGTTCATAAATGGCACGCGACACATAATACACAGCCCTGCCGAAGAAATTAGGCTTGGACTGACGCTGCATCTCTACAATGAAACGGTGTCCGTTTTCCGTCTCGCACAATATGTCATAGATAACACTTCGGTCATCAAGACGCTCCTTGCTGCGCTCATTGTTAAGATAGCGCAACTCCTTTATCTTGTCGAAATCTTTCTGACCGTCAAAAAGGTCATTGAGGAATTCGCGCAAGACCTCGTTAGACGAGTTTTCCTTGCCGAATACAATTTTAAAACCTACATCCGTAAACGGATCGACAAACTTTCCCATGACGTGCAATTTATTGACACCTATTCAACTGCAAATATAATCAATTTCTCTCTAAATTCAAAACCGGCCCTTATCTTTAACCAAAATGCAACGCTGTGATTGTCAATCAATATACAAGCTTCTTATATGTGCCACATACCAGATTAAGAGCGGTAAGAAACAGACTCTTTACAGTTCCCGCCCCCAACACCTGTCTGAATAACATGTAATGCCATTTGATCAATTTAAGATAACTGCTATTGCTTATGGATCCCGGTCTTTTGCGATATGATGCAAGAGTTTCGTCAAGAAGCCGACAGTCA
>OHAJ01002605.1_pt1 | contig 12078 bp, 9 predicted proteins | sample 1577101 | NCBI WGS metagenome assembly OHAJ01 (sample SAMEA3541531, study PRJEB24748) | human gut metagenome | biome: human gut; feature: human-associated habitat; material: faeces | place: China | collected 2012
TGCCGCACCTCGCTCGCCGTATCGGCACTTAGAATTATGCGGTATTGCCTTAAAAATAAACCCGGCCCGGTGCATGATGCGCACGGGGCCGGGTTGTGTTTGTGAGTTGATAATAAAATAAAATTCAATTTTTCGGTTTGGCGGCGGCGCGCAGGGCGTTTACTTCTTCTGCGGTCAGCTCCCGCCACTGGCCGGGAACAAGGGCAGCATCCAGCGCAACGGGGCCGATGACTTCCCGGTGCAGGGCGTTCACCCCGGCGTCAAACACGCCGAACATCCGCTTGATCTGGTGGTAGACCCCCTGGTGCAGCGTGACCCGCACCACACAGGGGTCAGCTCCGGCGGGCGCTACCTCGGCAGGGGCCAGCGTCTGGCCGTCTGCCAATGTGACCCCGGCGGCAAAGCCGACCCGCATCGCGTTGGTCAGCGGGGTATCCAGCGTAACAAGGTACTGCTTGGGCACATGGCGGCCCGGCGCAAGGATGTCATGCGCCAGCGTGCCGTCATCCGTCAGCAGCACAAAGCCGGTGCTGGTTTTGTCCAGCCGCCCGGCGGGGAATAGCTGTCGGCGGGGGAACGCATCTTTTACCAGATCCACCACGGTGGTATCGCGTTTGTCCTGCGCGGCGCTCACAACGCCCTCCGGTTTGTTCAGCATCAGGTAAACGTATTTCTGGTAAGCCCCGGCCAACAGTCTGCCGTCCACGGCAACCTCGGCAGTGGCTTCCTCGATCTGAGTATCAGCCTTTTTGGTCAGCACGCCGTTCACCGTCACGCGGCCCTTGGCGGCCAGCTTACGGCTTTCCCCGCGGGGGATACCCAGCCGCTCGGACAGGTATTTATCCAGCCGCATCATCAGGCGTTCTCCGCGGTGATGGCGGCGGTTTTGCCGCGGGTTACTTTAACAAGGTCTGCCGGGGCACATTCGATCTGGGTGCCGATCCGTCCGCCGGAAACCAGGATGGTGGGCTGGGCCAGGCAGCTTTCGTCAAACACGGTGGCAAACTGCTTTTTCATGCCAACGGGACTACACCCGCCGCGGATGTAGCCGGTTACCTTGTTGATGTCTGCCACATGAATCATGGCAACGCTTTTCACGCCCACGCTCTTGGCGGCTTTCTTCAGATCCAGTTCCGCCAGAACAGGCACAACAAACACGTAATAGTTGTGGTCTGCCCCCTGGGTGACAAGGGTCTTAAACACCTTGGCAGGGTCCTGGCCGGTAAGCTGCGCCACATGGGCACCGTCCACAGCCTGGCCTTCCTCGTGGGGATATTCGTGCGATGTATAATTCACCTTGGCACGCTCCAGCATGCGCATGGCGTTGGTTTTTGCTTCTTTACCCATGGTAAAAATACCTCTTTCTCTGTATGTGCCGGAAAATACGGTGTTCCGATTATTTTACGGAACACGTTGCAAATACAGCCTTATTATACGCCGCGGGCAAAATAATGTCAAAACAGGGGTTGACCTTAGCACTTTAACGTGCTAAACTGTACAGCGTTAAAGGATAAAAGAATTACCGTAAAGCGGATAAGAAATAGAGGAGAATATGTCATGATCATCGTATTAAAACAGCATGCTCCGGATGAAAAGGTCAAAGCTTTCTGCAACGAACTGCAGACGATGGGGTACCAGATCAACGATTCTATGGGCAGCGATACCCACATTCTGGGCCTGATTGGTGATACCAAGGCGCTGAGCGAAAGCTGGGTGCTGGCAAACCCGGTGGTGGAAACCTGCCGCCGTGTTTCGGAGCCTTACAAAAAGGCAAACCGCAAGTTCCACCCGGACGATACCGTGGTGGAAGTGGGTGATAAGAAAATCAAGGTTGGCGGCGGCCATTTTGCCGTGATGGCGGGTCCCTGCAGCGTGGAAAGCAAGGAGCAGATCACCTTTGTGGCGCAGCGTGTGCAGGCCGCGGGGGCCAGCATCCTGCGCGGCGGCGCATTCAAGCCGCGCACCAGTCCCTACAGCTTCCAGGGGCTGCGTGCCGAGGGCCTGGAACTGCTGGCCCATGCCCGCAGCCAGACCGGCCAGCCCATTGTGACCGAACTGATGAACAGCGAGCATATCCCCCTGTTTGAGGAAACCGGCGTGGATATGATCCAGATCGGCGCGCGCAACATGCAGAACTTTGAACTGCTCAAGGCTGTTGGCCGCACCAACATCCCCGTTCTACTCAAGCGCGGCCTTTCCGCCACGCTGGAAGAGCTGGTGATGAGCGCCGAGTATATTATGGCAGAGGGCAACCCCAATGTTGTGCTGTGCGAGCGCGGCATCCGCACCTTTGAAACCAGCATGCGCAACACGCTGGATATTTCCGCCGTGCCCATGCTGAAAAAGATGACCCATCTGCCGGTTGTAATTGACCCCAGCCACGCCGCGGGCATTGCCTTTATGGTGCCCAGCCTGGCCAAAGCTGCGGTGGCAGTCGGTGCAGACGGCTTGATGATCGAGGTGCACAACGACCCCGCCCGAGCCAAGAGCGATGGAGCCCAGAGCCTGACCCCGGACCAGTTCGATGACCTGATGGCCACCATCCGCCCGGAGCTGGAGTTCTTTGGGAAGACGTTGAATTGAGAAAAGAAATCCGGTATATAAAGATATAGCGAAAGCCCGCAGAGCATTTTTTATGGTGCTCGGCGGGCTTTTGGTTTCGTTGGCAGAAAATAAAAAAGCAGACTTGAATTTTCAAAGACATTCCATGGGAGCACGCTTCACTAAAAAGCAGAGATAGGAGACAATGAAACCAGTTTATCTCATATTGGCGAAGCTGATCATCAAACAGATCACGACCCAGACCAGCGCAATAATCAGGCCGGGAATCTGGGAGCCCTTGCGCCTGCCGGAATTGCTGTTCTGGTAAGTTGGCTTGGTAGGCCGCTGGGACGGCTGGGGGCGCGGTGCGCTTTCGGCCCGGTGGCGGGCGTAATCCGCCGCCAGCGAGACCGGACGGGCTTTCTGCCCCGGCTCAACGTGGGAGGGGCAGTTGGGATCCTCGGTATGGTGCAGAGTATAGCGGTCCTCAGGGGGAAAAATCATTCCGCAGTCATCACAGCGCTGGTTGGTCAGATGGCCGCCGCAGATGGAGCAACGCATAAAACAGCCCTCCTGTTCAGTTCTGGTATCACACAAAAAACGACAATAGCTTTGTTTTTATTATACAATCCCGGCAAAGCAAAAGGCAAGGGTCTGCGCAGCGTTTTGCGGCAGTTTATGCGGTTTTGCTGCGCTAAGCATGCTTAACGGTGCTCGGCGGCCTTTTTGGCGTGCAGACTTTCAGACATGATGACCATGACCACCAGCCCAACGGCTAGGTACCAGGGGTACAGCCTGGGGGTAACGTTCTGTGCCAGCAGGCCGAACAGCGGCGGGGCCAGGCAGGAGCCCACATAGGCAAAGGCCATCTGTAACCCCGTCATCGACATGCTCAGCTCCCGGCCAAAATTGACCGGCGTTTCATGGATGATGCAGGGGTAAACAGGGGCGCAGCCCAAGCCGATCAAAATCAGGCCCACAAACAGCACGTTGTTCCCGGCAGGCAGCAGAACCAGCAGAATGCCCAGGGCAATTAACACCTGCCCCAGCCGGATCATGTTGCGGTCGCTCATCTTTATCGTCAAAAAGCCGGAAACAAACCGCCCGGCGGTAATGCCCAAATAGAACAGGCTGGCCCAGCTGGCAGCGGTCTGGGCATCCAAACCGCGCACCAGGGTGCAGTAGCTGGAGGCCCACATCCCGGCGGTGGATTCCAGTGCGCAGTAACACAAAAAGCAGACCAGAACTTCCGGCACACCGGTGATTTTCAGCAGTTCCGGAAAGCTGCGGTGCTGCGGGGTGAACGGCTCGCCACCCATAACGTCCTGCGGCAGCTTCCACAGCGGCAGGCTGAACAGCAGCACTACTGTCAGCACCACCTGCAAAATGCCAATGATGCGGTAGCCGCCCTGCCAGCCGGAACCGGCCAGTGCCTGCCCCATAATAACGGGGCCAAGGCTGGCACCCACACCCCACATGCAGTGCAGCCAGCTCATATGGCGGCTTTTGTAGTGCAGGGCAACATAGTTGTTTAAGGCTGCATCCACGCTGCCCGCGCCCAGCCCATAGGGGATAGCCCACAGGCAGAGCTGCCAGAACGCATGGCAGAAGGAAAACCCGAACAGCGCCGCTGCCGTGGCGGCAACGCTGATGGCGGTGACCCGCCCGGTGCCAAGGCGCTCGTTCAGGCGGTCGCTCGCCAGGGCGGAAAGGATGGTGCAGGCGGAAATGATCATCGAAACGCCGCCCGCCCAGGAAACCTGCGCCCCCAGCTGCGGGTACATGGTGGGCCATGCCGCGCCCAGCAGGGCGTCCGGCAGACCAAGGCTGATAAACGCCAGATAAATGATTGGCAAAAGCAAAGATGCCATGGATTGATGCTCCTTTTGAAAATAATCAGAGATGGTTTTGACAGCATTATACCATGAAAAAGTCAAGAAATGCCGTTTACAAAAAGAATTTGTTCAAAAAACGTTCAAAACTTTATGATATCTTTATTTTATATACTGCGTTCTTGCATCCAGAATACAGGGCAAAGGGAGCATTTCATCTTGCATCATTTGCCGAAAAGCAGTACAATAATATGAATTTCGCCTTGTTCCAAAAAGGCGCAGCCCCGCGTGCAGAATGCCGCTTTCAGAGTTCAAAAACGGAGAACGTTTTCATACCCCTAGGAGGTCAACCCCATGAGAGTTGGTTTGGACATCGGTTCAACTACCATTAAATGCGTCGTGCTGAACGATGCAGAGCAGATCGTATATTCCACCTATGAGCGCCACTACAGCCATATTCTGGAAAAAGGCAAGGAGCTGCTGCACCGCGCCGCGCAGAACTATCTGCCGGATGGCAGAGCAAAGCTGGCAATCTCCGGTTCCGCCGGTATGGGCCTTGCCGACAGCTGCAAGGTGCCCTTTGTGCAGGAAGTGTTTGCCACCCGCGTGGCCGCCAACAAGCTGGCGCCGGGTACCGACTGCATCATTGAGCTGGGCGGCGAGGATGCCAAGATCTTGTTCCTGACCAACGGTACCGAAGTGCGCATGAACGGCAGCTGCGCAGGCGGCACCGGCGCATTTATTGACCAGATGGCCACCCTGCTGAAGATGAGCGCAGATGAGATGGATAAGGCGGCGCAGAAATCCACCCGTACTTACACCATTGCATCCCGCTGCGGTGTGTTTGCCAAAAGCGACATCCAGCCCCTGATCAACCAGGGCGCACAGGCGGGGGATATTGCGGCTTCCATTTATCAGGCTGTGGTCAACCAGACCATTGCCGGCCTGGCACAGGGCCGCCCCATCAAGGGCAATATTTTGTACCTGGGCGGGCCGCTGACTTTCTCCACCGTGCTGCGCAAAAGCTTTGACGAAACCCTGCATGTGACCGGTACCTGCCCGGAAAACAGCCTGCTGTACGTGGCGCTGGGAGCTGCGTTCTATGCAGACCAGGAGTTTGATCTGAATGAGGTTGCCAGCCGCCTGGATGAATACAGCGCCACCGCAACTTACATCAGCCTGCCGCCCCTGTTCAAGGATAAGCAGGAATATGAGGACTTCCATGCCCGCCACCTGAAAGCCTCGGTGCCTTGCGTGCCTTTTGGCGCGGACTGCGGCCCGGTGCATATCGGTATTGACTCCGGTTCCACCACCATCAAGCTGGTGGTGATCGACCAGAATGATAATATCCTGTTCACCAGCTACCAGCCCAACCTGGGCAACCCGCTGCCCCTGGTGCGGGAAACGCTGCTGAAACTGTACCAGCAGCACCCCGGTTTGCAGATCGCCAGCGTGACCACCACCGGTTACGGCGAAGAGCTGGTCAAGAATGCGTTCCATTGTGACCGCGGCCTGGTGGAAACTGTGGCCCACTTTACTGCCGCCAAGCACTTTATGCCCAACGTTGATTTCATCATTGATATCGGTGGCCAGGATATGAAGTGCTTTAAGATCGAGGACGGGGCCATCAGCAATATCTTCCTGAACGAAGCCTGTTCCTCTGGCTGCGGCAGCTTTTTACAGACCTTTGCCCAGGCACTGGGCTATGATGTCAAGGAGTTTGCCGCCCTTGGCCTGTTTGCCGATAAGCCCGTTGACCTTGGCAGCCGCTGCACGGTGTTCATGAACTCCAGTGTCAAGCAGGCCCAGAAGGACGGCGCTTCCATTGAAAACATCAGCGCTGGCCTGTCCATCTCGGTGGTCAAGAACGCACTGTATAAGGTGATCCGTGCTTCCAGCCCGGAAGAACTGGGCCGCAACATTGTGGTGCAGGGCGGTACATTCTATAATGAAGCGGTTCTGCGCGCCTTTGAAAAAGAGATGGGCGTCAATGTTATCCGCCCGGACATTGCGGGCCTGATGGGCGCTTACGGCGCTGCGCTGTACGGCAAAGCCCGCGCCGCAGCGGGCCAGATGAGCACCGTGCTGACCCAGGACGAGCTGGAACACTTTGAACAGAAGGTCAGCACCGTCCAGTGCGGCGGCTGCGGCAACCACTGCCAGCTGACCATCAATGTGTTTGCCGATGGCAAGCGCTATATTTCCGGCAACCGCTGCGATAAGCCGGTGACCGGCAAGGCAACCAGCGATGATCTGGACCTGTACGCCTACAAGCTCAAGCTGCTGCTGGATTATAAGCCGGAAAACGAGGGCAATTCCCGCGGGGTCATCGGCATTCCGCTCTGCCTGAACATGTATGAGCTGCTGCCGTTCTGGCATACCTTCTTTACCAAGCTGGGCTTTACCGTCAAGGTCAGCCCGGTTTCCAGCCGCAAGCTGTACCAGGAAGGCCAGGCCACCATCCCCAGCGATACCGCCTGCTTCCCTGCAAAGCTCAGCCACGGCCATATTGCCGAACTGTGCAAGATGGGCGTGGACGCTGTGTTCTACCCCTGCATGAGCTACAATGTGGACGAACACCTGGGCGATAACCATTATAACTGCCCCGTGGTTGCTTATTATCCCGAAGTTCTGGTCGGCAACTGCCCGGAACTGGAAAATACCAAGTTCATTTATGATTACATCAACCTGGCCCGCCGCAAGGACTTTACCAAGCGCTTCCCGGCCATTCTGGACCAGTATTTCCCCGGCATCCCTGTTAAGGAAGTACATGCCGCCATTGATGCCGCGTATGATGAGTACGAGCACCACATGACCCAGGTGCGCGCCAAGGGAGCCGAGATCATTGCCCGCGCCCGCGCGGAGCACCGCCACATTATTGTACTGGCCGGCCGCCCCTACCATGTGGATCCGGAGGTCAACCATGGCATTGATAAGCTGATCATCCGCCAGGGCGCTGCCGTGGTAACGGAAGATTCCGTCAGCTGCTATGAAGAAAAGTTTGATACCGCCGTGCTAAACCAGTGGACCTACCACAGCCGCCTGTATGCGGCCGCCAAGTACTGCACCACCCAGCCGGATATGGACCTGGTGCAGCTGGTATCCTTCGGCTGCGGCCTGGATGCCATTACCACCGACGAGACCCGCGAAATTTTGCAGGAAGGCGGCAAGCTGTACACCCAGCTGAAAATTGACGAGATCACCAACCTTGGCGCCGTCAACATCCGCCTGCGCAGCCTGTTTGCCGCACTGGAAGAACGGAAAGAAGACCAATGATGAGTTAGGAGGTAGGAGTGAGGAGTTAGGGCAATACCGCATAATTCTAAGTGCCGATACGGCGAGCGAGGTGCGGCAGATGCCAAGCCAAAAGCGCAGATAATACTGGATGTCTTATCGAGCATTTTGGCAACGCAGATGCCGTGCCGCAGCTGCCGGAGCGGTGCTTAAGCCGCAAGGCGAGAATTGTGCGGTGTTGCCTTAGGAGCTAAAGCACGCCGCAAAGCCTGCGGCAAAATTTGATAGAGTAAGCAGGGAAAAGCGCTTGAAAAGAGCGGCTGCCAAAAGCACTTAAGCGCAGCTTTCCCATACCGTCAACTCCTAACTCCTACTTCCTAACCCCTACATAAACAAGCGAGGCACTTTATGGAATACATGACCCCCAATTTTACCAAGGATATGGTCAAGACCCACAAGATTTTGATCCCCAATATGGCCGTTACCCAGTTCCGGCTGCTGCAGGCTGCGCTGGAGTGCGAGGGCTATAATGTGGAAGTTCTGGGCAACTGCGGTAGCGCCGACAGTAACGCCGAGGAAGATCGTGATAATGTTCATAAGTTCGTTTGTAGCTGTCTTTACGAGACGGTCGCAAACGCCGGATTCCTTCATCAGGTTACCGAGCATAAGCATACCAACAAGGGAAGCAGAGTCCGGAACGATGAGAGAAACGATAACTGTAACCGCGATCGGGAATACTATCTTCTCGAGCTTGGAAACCTGGCGGAGCTGACCCATCTTGACCTCGCGCTCCTTCTTGGTCGTGAGGAGCTTCATGATAGGCGGCTGAATTACCGGAACCAGAGCCATGTACGAGTAAGCAGCGACCGCAATGGAGCCGAGCAGCTCAGGAGCAAGTCTGGAAGTAAGGAAGATCGCTGTAGGACCGTCCGCACCGCCGATGATGGCGATGGAGGCAGCCTGCTTCAGCGAGAACCCGTCGCCGAGACCGAGCGCGTTGATAGCGCATGCGCCGAGGAAGGTGAAGAAGATACCGCCCTGTGCGGCAGCGCCGAGCAGGAAGCTCTTCGGGTTTGCGATCAGCGGGCCGAAGTCGGTCATAGCGCCGATGCCGAGGAAGATGATAGGCGGATAGATACCGAGCTTAACGCCAAGGTAGAGCATATCCAGCAGACCGCCCTCGTGAAGCACCTTGCCATAGTCAAGGCTGACTTCCTTAGTGTAGGTTATCAGAAGGTTCGCGCCCTCCTGAACGTATTCAGGAGCAAAATAGGGGTTGGTGGAAGGATTCCACAGCTCAGCGTGATAAAGTCCGCTGAACGGAAGATTCGTGAGCAGCATACCGAATGCGATAGGAAGCATCAGCAGCGGCTCGTACTGCTTTTTGATCGCCAGATAGAACAGGACGAAGGAAAGCAGAATCATAATTATGCTCTGCCAGCCGTTTTCTACTCCGAAGCCTGCAAAGCCGGAGGTCGACGCGAGCGATTTTATGGTATCAACAAATATTTCCATGCTTCAATTTTCCTTTCTGTCTGTTCTCAGAACGGGCGCGTATTCTCGCCGATTCCGGCAAGGCTCCACGCGGAGCGCGCTCTCTTGTCGCGCTTCTTTACGTCGCGGATAGTGTAGGAGGTTCCCTCTTCCTCGGCGTAAGCAGCGATAGCCGCACTGATAACAGCCATTATCTCATCGTCGTTATCGTCTTCCTCAACGATCTCCTCAACGGCAGCGGGAGCAGCGGCAGGCGCAGGAGCGGCAGCCTTCTTGGCAGCCTCAGCCTTTGCAGCCCTGTTCTTGTCGATGGTCTGGAATGTCTTGCCCAGTGCCCAGAACAGGAAGATAAGGATAGCGAGAATAAAGAATACAACAAGTATACCGGTCAGGGTGATAATGCCCACGGAACCCCAGTAATCCGGGTCAGCAAGCTGTGCATGCGCGTCTCCCAGTCCCTGGATACGGTCAACTACGCCCTGAGCTTCCTCAGTTACCGCCTCAGCAGTAGAGTGAACAGCATTATAGACGTTTTCCCACGGTCCGGAGTACGCTTCTGCTGTGCCAGCCGCTTCCGCTGAAGCCGCAGCCGACAGAATGGATAAAGCGATGTTCATATTAAGTCTCCTTTTTTGCCGAAATCGCCGTTCGGATTTTCAAATCAAATTTATTATACTATATTTTGCGAAAAAATTCAACCGAAAACATTGTGTTTTTTTTGACAAAACATAAAGCATATCTTTGTGAATTTTTAGGCAAAATGTTAAACCAGTTTAACGTCACTGGAAATCGCTCAGCAGAAACCGCCGTCCACGCCGAGCACCTGACCGGTTATAAAACGGTTCTCAGCCAGCGCCCTGACTGCCTTCGCGACCTCCGAAGGCTTCCCGAGGCGGCACACAGGAGTCTGGTCTGCAAGCTCTCTGAGTTCCTCGGCGTTGAGGTGCGAACTGTTCATCGGACTGTCGATAACCCCAGGCGCGACCGCGTTCACGGTTATCCCGGAGGCTCCAAGCTCCCTGGCAAGAGCCTTCGTAAGCCCAACGACCCCTGCCTTAGCCGCTGAATACGCGCTCTCGCACGCGCCGCCGTAAACTCCCCAGACCGAGGACACATTCACGACCGCGCCGCTTTTGCGGTTTATCATTGAGCGTATTATGGCGTGGGTCATATTGTAAACGCCGTTCAAATCGACATTCATAACGCGCTGCCAGTCCTCCGGAGTAATATCGGTAAACAGCTTTATCTGCGATATCCCCGCATTATTTACCAGCACGTCTATCCTGCCGTAGTCCTTCAGAACCTTTTCCGCCGCCGCCTCGCAGGAAGCGTAATCCGCGACGTCGCAGCGCACCGCCGAGCAGCGCAGCTCTCCGCAGAGCCGCTGAGCCTCGTCCGCCCGGGAATTATAGGTGAACACCACGTCATCCGTCGCCGCGAATTCTGCAGCGATGGCGCTTCCGATGGCGCCGGTTCCGCCGGTAATTAGTATCGTACTCATGCGCTTACTTGCCGTCCACTGTTATCTCGCCGTCCTGCGAGCCTATGCTTATTTCGGAAAGCGGCTTCTCTGCGTGGTCGATTATCAGCTCTGCGATTTTATCCTCGATGTCGCTGCGGATCACGCGGCGGATATCTCTGCCGCCGTACTTCCCGCCGAACGCCTTCTGAGCCACAGCCTTGTACGCGTCGTCGGTGATGCGAAGCGCGATTTTCTTCTCCGCGAGCGGAGCCTCCAGCTCGTGCAGCATAAGCTTCGCGATCTCCGCGTAGTTCTCAACTGTTAACGGGTGGAAAACAATGATCTCGTCCACGCGGGCGATGAACTCCGGTCTGAGGAAATCGCGGAGTCCCTTCATTGCGCGCTCCTTGCTGATATCGCCCTCGGTCTTTGTGAATCCAACGCTGTTTGTTCCGGTGGAGCTTCCCGCGTTGGAGGTCATGCAGATGATAGTGTTTTCAAAGCTTACGGAGCGGCCGTGCGCGTCGTTTATTTTGCCCTCGTCGAGTATCTGGAGCAGTATATTCATTACGTCGGGGTGAGCCTTCTCTATCTCATCGAAAAGTATCACGGAATAGGGCTTGCGGCGTACCTTTTCAGTGAGCTGACCCGCCTCGTCGTAGCCAACGTATCCGGGAGGCGAACCGATTATCTTGGACACGCTGTGCTTCTCCATGAACTCCGACATATCAAGCCTGATGAGCGGCTCTACGGTGTCGAACATCTCGCTTGCCAGAACTTTAACAAGCTCGGTCTTGCCGACGCCGGTCGGACCTACGAAGATGAACGAAGCGGGTCTGCGGCGCTCCGTGAGCTGAACCCTGGTGCGCTTTATAGCCTTTGCGACCAGCTCGCATGCCTCGTCCTGACCGATAACGTGCTCCTTGAGGTGCTGCTCCAGCGTACCGATACGCTTGTACTCCGCCTCCTGTATCTTGTTGGCGGGAATTCCGGTCCACAGCTCGATGACCTTGGAAAGATCCTCCATCGTGACCTGAACGTTCTCGGCTTCCTTCTTTATCTTGTCAATGCTGTCGGAGGTCTGTGCGATCTGCATTTTGATCTCCGCCATCTTTTCGTAGTCCTTGTCGCTTGCTTCCGCGAGTTTGCTCTCGTCCACGCGAAGTTCCGCCAGCTTGGATTTCAGCTTTTCGTACTCGGTTATCGCCGGGCTTCCAAGACTTGCGCAGGCGCAGGATTCGTCCAGCAGGTCGATAGCCTTGTCAGGCAGGAATCTGTCGTTGATATAGCGCTCCGAAAGCACCGCGCACATACGCGTTATCTCCGGGGAAACCTTCACCTTGTGGTGCTCCTCGTAGTATTCCTTGATGCCCTCAAGCAGCTTCACGGTGTCCTCGATGGACGGCTCGTTGACCGTTACCGGCTGGAAGCGGCGCTCCAGCGCGCTGTCCTTCTCGATGTACTTGCGGTACTCGTTGAAGGTGGTGGCACCGATGACCTGAATTTCACCACGGG
>OHAJ01002606.1_pt1 | contig 12067 bp, 7 predicted proteins | sample 1577101 | NCBI WGS metagenome assembly OHAJ01 (sample SAMEA3541531, study PRJEB24748) | human gut metagenome | biome: human gut; feature: human-associated habitat; material: faeces | place: China | collected 2012
AAGCCAGAGGTTAAGGTTACCTATAATGGCAAAGAGCTTGATACTGAATATGTTAAAGATGGATATGAGGCATATTATCCATCAGATGATGAGCTTCTTGCAAGCGAGAAGAGTCATATATTAACAGTTGCTGAGAATTACGGCAAATATATGATTAACAGAGGAAGCTTAAGTACTCTTTCAAGCTATATGATTGGTAATGCCAAGGAATATATGAGTGATATTCCGGCTATCGATGTATATCTGATAGGAAGAACTTTTACATATGATATCACTGACGAGAATGTAAGTAACTTTAGAAAATATTCAGATGACTGTTATTCGTGTGATGTAGATTACAATCTTAATGTAAAATGGTCATCAGGAAGTACAACATACAATATTTCTTTAACATATGTGTTTGTTAAGCAGAATGACAAGTGGATGTTAGCTGATTTTTCTATAAGATAATTATAGATAAGATAATTATAAACAACAGACATATATAGCAGGAAATAACAATGCGCTGTCAGCGCAGGAATGGAGAAAGTTATGTCACAGGATAATAAGCGCAATTTTATATTACATGGTTCCATACTTGCTATGGCTGGAATTTTTGTAAGAATAATTGGAATGGTTTATAGAATTCCGGTGCTTAATATAATTGGAAGTGAAGGTAATGGTATATATGTAACGGCATATAATGTATATAACATAATACTTGTGCTGTCATCATATGGACTTCCGATGGCTGTTTCAAAGCTGATTTCTGCAAGGTTTACTAAAAGAAGATATAAGAATGCGGCGAAGGTATTAAGATGTTCGCTGACAGTTGGTGCGTTTACTGGTGGTGTTGCGGCACTGCTTGTATACTTTGGTGCTGATTTTATAGAAAATGTTATATATGGCGGGGGTGTACCTGGTCTTGCAATACCATTAAGAGTATTAGCCCCAACCATATTTATAGTTGCATTATTAGGTGTATTAAGAGGTTTCTTTCAGGGACAGGGAACTATGATTCCAACGGCTGTTTCACAGATTATAGAACATGCCCTAAAGGGAGTAACTTCTCCATTAAAAACTTATTCTTTAATATTCCTGCCCGTCGTAAATTCCTGAAAGCGAATTCTACGGAACTTAGCAATATCCTTACAGAATTTGAACGCATCGCTTTGGTACATCCCGAAGTGGCATTCTATCTATATAGCAATGATACCGAACTGTTTAATTTGCCGGTTATGCCGCTTCGGCAACGTATTCTTGCTGTGTTTGGCAAAAAGCTGAACCAGTATTTGCTATCGGTGGATGTGGATACCACCATGGTGAAGGTATCGGGCTTTGTAGCCAAGCCGGAGACGGCACGAAAGAAAGGTGCTCATCAGTACTTCTTTGTGAATGGCCGTTATATGCGTCATCCATATTTCCATAAAGCAGTGATGGATGCTTATGAACAGCTGATTCCGGCTGGTGAGCAGATCTCTTACTTTATCTATTTTGAGGTAGATCCGGCAAATATAGATGTGAATATACATCCTACAAAGACGGAAATCAAATTTGAAAATGAACAAGCGATTTGGCAGATACTTTCTGCGTCTGTTAAAGAATCATTGGGCAAGTTTAATGCCATACCGTCTATCGATTTTGATACCGAAGGTATGCCTGATATTCCGGCATTTGATCAGACACGCCCGATAGAACCGCCGAAAGTGCATTATAATTCAGACTTCAATCCGTTTAAAACTTCTTCTGCCTCTTCTTATAGCGGTGGCAACTATTCCCGTCCGAAAGTAGACTGGGAAGGATTGTATGATGGGCTGGAAAAAGCCAGCAAAATGAATGCTCCGATGGAAGAAGAACCGTTTGTAGATGAAACAGATTGGGCTTCTGCACCGGTATCGACTGATATGTCTGAAGAACGTACACCATATATACCGGAAACGCAGGCTTCTTCTTCCTTATCTGCACCGTTGTATGCTAATGAGCCGACAGTGGAAAAGGGAGCGCAGCATTTCCAATTCAAGGGACGTTTTATTCTGACTTCGGTGAAGTCCGGCTTGATGTTGATAGACCAACACAGGGCACATATCCGGGTATTGTTTGAACGTTATATGAATCAGATCAGTCAGAAGCAGGGAGTATCTCAGGGCGTCCTGTTTCCGGAAATCGTACAGTTGCCGGCTTCGGAAGCTGCTGTGTTGGAAAGCATTATGGAAGACTTCTCGGCAGTTGGATTTGAATTAACCCCGTTGGGCGGTGGCAGTTATGCTATCAATGGTATTCCGTCTGGCATTGAAGGGCTGAATCCTGTGGAACTGGTGCGCAATATGGTACATACTGCCATGGAAAAAGGAAATGATGTAAAAGAAGAAGTGCAAACCATATTAGCTTTGACGCTGGCAAAGGCTGCGGCAATCGTTTATGGACAAGTGCTGAGCAATGAAGAAATGGCTAATTTGGTAGATAGCCTGTTTGCTTGCCCTACTCCAAACTATACACCGGATGGACGTACCGTATTGTCAACTATAAAAGAAGAGGATATTGAGAAATTATTCTCGCGATAAAGATTAAAGGTAATAACAAAAAATAATCTCTTTCAAAAACCTTTTAGTGGGGATGGTGTTATTTAGTCAGTTATAATAATGAATTTAAATTAACCACTTAACTATTTAGGTATATGAAAAAGATTCTAATGTTGCTGGCTTTGGCCGGTCTGACTTCTGCCGCCTGGGCGCAGAACAGTACAAGTGAAGTTGTAGAGTATGAAGTAATCCAGGTACAGGATAAGTATCAGGTGATAACGAATCCTTTCTGGAGCAATTGGTTCTTCTCTATTGGCGGTGGTGCCGAAGCTACATTTGGTGATAACGATTCAGCCGGAAGTTTTGGCAAACGTATTAGTCCGACACTGAATGTTTCCGTCGGTAAATGGTTTACCCCTGGTTTAGGATTGCGTTTGCAATATAGCGGTCTTCAAGCAAGAGGTTTCACATATGATGCAGGAGCAGATTATGTAAAAGGCACTCAGATGAAAGACGGTTATTATAAACAGCGTTTTGATTATATGAACCTCCATGCTGATGTGATGTTCAATCTGAATGCGCTTTTCGGTGGTTACAATCAGCATCGTGTTTATGAAATTATTCCTTATGTCGGTGCCGGTTTTACCCACAACTATTCAAAACCTCATCGCGAGGCATTGTCTGTGAATGCAGGTATCATCAATAAATTCCGTATTTCGAATGCATTCGATATTAATCTGGAATTAAGTGCAATGGGCGTTGAAGATAAATTCGATGGTGAAGTTGGTGGCGATCATGGATATGATGGCGTACTGAGTGCTACAGTCGGTTTGACTTACCGTTTCCCTGCCCGTGGTTTCCGTCGTCCGATGCCGCAGTTGATTTCTCAAATCGAGTTGGCTGCTATGCAAGATAAGTTGGCCGCAATGGGTGCGCAGAATGCACAGTTGAAGAATGCTTTGATACAGGCTCAAAACCAACCGGTAGCCGAAGTTACAGAAACAGAAGTAATCGTTCCGGATCCGGATATCGCACCGCGTACTGTATTCTTCACAATCGGTTCTGCTGAACTGTCTCCGCGTGAAATCATGAACCTGTCATATCTGGCAGAACAGATGAAGCAGTTCCCGAATGCAACTTACACCGTGAATGGTTATGCAGACTCTGCAACCGGTACTCCGGCATTCAACAAAGAGTTGAGTTTGAAACGTGCACAAGCTGTTAAAGATGCACTGGTTAAGAATTACGGTATTGCTGCCGACCGCTTGAATATTGAAGCCGGTGGTGGTGTAGACAAATTTGGTCAGCCAATTCTGAACCGTGTGGTATTAGTGAAATCTGCCAATTAATAGTTCTTTCATAAGCAAGGAAACGCCCTGCCTTCTCGTTAATCTATGGGAGGCAGGGCGTTTCTCTATTTGATAATAGTGCGGGAATTATTCTGCACTGAATTTCTTCACCTGTTCAGCTATCAGTTCCGCATCGTCGAAATAGTTTATCTTCATCGCTTTGCGTACATCGTCCAGTGTGGCAGCAGCAACTTCGCGTGCCGCATCACAGCCTTTCTTCAGCATCTCATAGATGGCAGGTATATCTTTCTCAAACTCTTTACGGCGGTTGCGAATCGGTTCCAGTGTCTCCTGCATGATGGAGTTCAGGAATCCTTTCACCTTCATATCACCCAGACCGCCACGTTGATAATGCGCTTTCAGTTCATCGAGATTCGGATAGTCGGGCAGGTAAAGACCGAAGTGTTCGGGACGGCAGAAGGCATCCAGATAGGTGAAGACAGGATTGCCCTCTACTTTACCCGGGTCTTGTACACGCAAGTGATCGGGATCGGTGTACATGCTCTTCACTTTTTTCTGTATTTCGTCGGCAGAGTCGGAAAGGTAGATACAGTTACCCAGGCTCTTGCTCATTTTGGCTTTTCCGTCTGTTCCGGGAAGGCGCAGACAAGCGGCATTGTCGGGCAGAAGGATTTCCGGTTCAACCAGCGTTTCACCATAGATATAGTTGAAGCGACGAACGATTTCGCGGGCTTGCTCCAGCATTGGCTCCTGGTCTTCACCTACAGGGACAGTTGTTGCCTTGAAAGCTGTGATATCTGCTGCCTGGCTAATGGGGTAGGTGAAGAAACCCACGGGAATGCTGGCATCGAAGTTGCGTAGTTGGATTTCGGCTTTCACAGTAGGATTGCGTTGCAGGCGGCTCACAGTTACCATATTCATGAAGTAAAAGCTCAACTCGCATAATTCGGCAATTTGTGATTGGATGAAGATGGTGCTTTTCTCCGGATCCAGTCCGCATGCCAGATAGTCAAGGGCCACTTCGATAACGTTCTGGCGTACTTTTTCCGGATTGTCCACATTGTCTGTTAATGCTTGTGCATCAGCAATGAAGACAAATATCTTGTCATATAAACCGGAGTTTTGCAACTCTACTCTTCTTCTCAATGAGCCTACATAGTGTCCTATGTGCAGGCGTCCTGTTGGGCGGTCGCCCGTGAGGATGATTTTCTCTTTAGTCATATCTATGATTTTCTTTGTTTTTTCTTTCGTGAATTTTAATATGACTGCAAAGATACCGATATTTATCGAAACCTCAAGGAAAAGCTGTTTCTTTCCGCTTCACATAGAGCTTATGCGAACCTCGTCCGTTGGTGGTAATGCCTGTTTCCGGCATTTCCCTCCAGTGCTTCAGTTCCTTGGCGGCGGTGTTTCGCAGCAAACCGGTTAGTTGGCAATAGTCATTCACTCTCATATAAGGATGTTCTTCCAGATATTTTTGTGCCAGTTGTAACCGTTGTTCCGGCGTGTATTTTGAGGATGAGCGGTTGGGCTTTATCTCCGAGCGGTTTAATATGCAGCGTCTTCCGGTTTCCTCGATGAATTGCTTGTCGGCACGGAAATTAATATTCTGTACGCAGATGCTCATCGCATTTCGTCGCTGTCCCTTTTTCTCGCCCGATTCCCGTTCTTTGCCTTTGCGCAATCCCAGTGCTGGCGTGAAGATGCCCAGTCCGTCTACCTTTACCGAATTGCCTTGTGCCATTTGGTAGGCAATCTCTTGGGTGAGCGAGTGTACCAATCCGATGATGTCTCCCGGGGTGAAGGTACTGGCATAATTAATGTTGCTCGCAATGTATTCCAGATTTACTTGGTTCCATAACTTCATGCGTGGAAAGAGGATTCGTTTGCCCTCTTCATTTGGCAGGTTCGACTCCTGCATTTCATATTCAGCCATTGTATTTTAATGCTATTAATGATGTTCGTGCTAACAGTTAATGATAAATGAAGACTCTCCTTAACTTTGAGGTGCCTTCTCTTTAGGGATGGAGATACCTGTGATTAGGAAGAAAAGTTATATTCAGGCTGGAGATAAATATCTTTAAGTTGAAGATGCTTATGTTCAGTTTGAAGATATAGATCTTCAGTGCAAAGATAAAGTTTAAAACCGGAGTGAGAAAGTTTTGTAGTAGGTTTATTGTGTTTTTGTGGTAAGGAGAGTGTGACTTTATAATAAAGCTAATTTCATGGGCTATAATTTGTTTATTATTGAAATAAGTCGTTACTTTGCACAAATTTTAAAGCAACGATGCAACAACACGGGAAAAGAGATACATATAATCTGCATTCGAATGAATTTCATTCGTTAGTCGATGATTTCTCTTTCTCTGAGAAGATATTGTTAGTTCTTTGGTAATGCGTTAATCCTTTGTTGGGTAACGCATTTTTTTTGTGCCCGAATGTATAGAAAGAAACTTAATAGACAACAAGAGAATATATGGAAAAGAATTTGAAGAAAGTGTTGGTCTTGGGCTCAGGTGCACTCAAGATCGGTCAGGCCGGGGAGTTCGACTATTCCGGTTCGCAAGCATTGAAAGCTTTGCGTGAAGAAGGTATCAGTTCAGTATTGGTAAACCCGAACATTGCGACTATCCAGACTTCGGAAGGTATCGCAGATAAGGTTTATTTCCTGCCTGTAACTACTTATTTCGTAGAAGAAATCATCAAGAAGGAACAACCTGATGGTATCCTGTTGGCTTTCGGTGGTCAGACTGCCTTGAACTGCGGTGCTGAGTTGTACACAAGTGGTATCCTGAACAAATATGGTGTACGCGTATTGGGTACTTCGGTAGAAGCTATCATGTATACGGAAGACCGTGACCTCTTCGTGAAGAAACTGGACGAGATCGAGATGAAGACTCCTGTCAGCCAGGCTGTAGAGAGCATGGAAGATGCTATTGCGGCTGCTGAACGCATTGGCTTCCCGGTTATGGTTCGATCTGCTTACGCACTGGGTGGTTTGGGCAGCGGTATCTGTCAGGATAAGGAAGAGTTCCTGAAACTGGCTGAAAGCTCCTTCGCTTTCTCTAAACAAATTCTGGTAGAAGAGTCTCTGAAAGGTTGGAAAGAAATTGAGTTCGAGGTAATCCGTGATGCAAATGACCACTGCTTTACAGTGGCAAGCATGGAAAACTTCGACCCGCTGGGTATCCATACGGGAGAGTCTATCGTAGTAGCTCCGACTTGTTCACTGACTGACGAACAGGTGAAGATGTTGCAAGACCTCTCTACAAAGTGTATCCGTCACTTGGGTATCGTGGGTGAATGTAACATTCAGTATGCATTCAATGCTGAAACAAACGACTACCGTGTGATCGAGGTAAATGCTCGTCTGTCCCGTTCTTCTGCTTTGGCTTCTAAGGCTACAGGATATCCGTTGGCATTCGTTGCCGCTAAGATTGCATTGGGCTATACGCTCGACCAGATTGGTGAAATGGGAACTCCGAATTCTGCATACGTGGCTCCGCAACTGGATTACCTGATTTGTAAAATCCCTCGTTGGGACTTGACGAAGTTCGTTGGTGTATCTCGCGAAATCGGTTCCAGCATGAAGTCTGTTGGTGAAATCATGTCTATCGGACGCTCTTTCGAAGAAATTATCCAGAAGGGGTTGCGTATGATCGGTCAAGGTATGCATGGATTTGTAGGCAACGACCTGCACTTTGATGATCTGGACCGCGAACTTTCACGTCCTACGGACTTGCGTGTGTTCGCTATTGCTGAAGCTTTGGAAAATGGCTATACAATAGACCGTATCTTCGACCTGACGAAGATCGATCCCTGGTTCCTTGGCAAATTGAAGAACATTGTTGACTATAAGTTGAAACTTTCTCAATATAATAAGGTGGAAGATATTCCGGCAGATGTATTGCGTCAAGCAAAAGTGCTGGGCTTCTCTGACTTCCAGATTGCACGTTTTGTACTCGATCCGCAAGGTAATATGGAGAAGGAAAACCTGATGGTGCGTGCCCGTCGTAAAGAGTTGGGTATTCTGCCGGCAGTGAAGCGTATCAATACCGTAGCTTCCGAGCATCCGGAACTGACTAACTACCTGTACATGACATATGCCGTTGAAGGGTATGATGTGAACTATTATAAGAATGAAAAATCAGTAGTTGTACTGGGTTCCGGTGCTTACCGTATCGGTTCTTCCGTAGAGTTCGACTGGTGTTCGGTAAATGCAGTGCAGACAGCACGCAAGTTGGGTTATAAGTCTATTATGATCAATTACAACCCCGAAACTGTATCTACTGACTACGATATGTGCGACCGTCTTTACTTCGACGAACTTTCTTTCGAACGTGTACTCGATGTTATCGACTTGGAACAGCCTCGTGGTGTAATTGTATCTGTAGGCGGACAGATTCCGAACAATCTGGCAATGAAGCTGCACCGTCAGTCAGTACCCATCCTGGGAACTTCTCCTATCTCTATCGACCGTGCTGAAAACCGTAACAAGTTCTCTGCAATGCTCGACCAACTGGGTATTGACCAGCCGGCTTGGCAGGAACTTACCAGTCTGGAAGATGTGAAAGGTTTCGTAGAAAAGGTCGGTTATCCGGTATTGGTTCGTCCGTCTTATGTGCTTTCGGGTGCTGCGATGAACGTATGCTATGATGAAGAAGAATTGGAAAACTTCTTGAAGATGGCTGCTGAGGTATCAAAGGAATATCCGGTAGTAATCTCTCAATTCTTGCAGAATACAAAAGAAATCGAATTTGATGCTGTAGCACAGAATGGTGAAGTGGTGGAATATGCTATTTCCGAGCATGTGGAATTTGCGGGTGTGCACTCTGGTGATGCTACGTTGGTATTCCCGGCACAGAAGATTTACTTTGCTACGGCACGTCGCATTAAGAAGATCAGCCGTCAGATTGCGAAGGAACTCAATATCTCCGGTCCGTTCAACATCCAGTTCCTGGCACGTAACAATGAAGTGAAGGTAATCGAGTGTAACCTTCGTGCTTCCCGTAGCTTCCCGTTTGTTTCTAAAGTGCTGAAACGCAACTTTATAGAAACGGCTACCCGCATCATGCTGGATGCTCCTTATACACGTCCTGATAAATCAGCATTCGATATTGATTGGATCGGTGTGAAAGCTTCTCAGTTCTCCTTCTCTCGTTTGCATAAGGCAGACCCGGTACTGGGCGTGGATATGTCTTCTACGGGTGAAGTTGGTTGTATCGGTGATGACTTCTCAGAAGCATTGCTGAGTGCAATGATTGCTACAGGTTTCCAGATACCTCAAAAAGGTGTTATGTTCTCTTCCGGTGCAATGAAATCAAAAGTAGATTTGTTGGAGTCCAGTCGTGTACTTTTCGATAAAGGCTACAAGATTTATGCAACGGCAGGTACGGCTGCGTTCTTAAATGCTCATGGTGTATCTACCGAAGCCGTTTACTGGCCGGATGAACGCCCTGATGCTGAGAACAACGTAATGAAGATGATAGCTGAACACAAGTTCGACTTGATCGTTAACATTCCGAAGAATCATACGAAGCGTGAATTGACGAACGGTTACCGTATTCGTCGTGGTGCTATCGACCATAACATTCCGTTGATTACGAATGCTCGTCTGGCAAGTGCCTTTATCGAAGCATTCTGCGAATTGAAGCTGGAAGATATTGCTATCAAGAGTTGGCAAGAATATAAGTAATCAGGTATTTACCTGAAGTTAAAAAAAGAGATGCTAAATTGGCATCTCTTTTTTTTATGCTTATCTTTGTGGGTAAGATAAGGTTTAGTTATTGTTTAACCAGAATGCGTTCTTAAACCATGAAAAAAATCCCCCATTTCTTTATTGTTTTAGTTTGTATATTGGCTGCTGTACAATTAAAGGCAGCAGATGATTTCCTTCCTCAATCCAAATGGATTGGTAGTGAACATTGTCAAAGTACTCCGAATACCTGGCTTTGTTTTCGTAAAACGGTGCATCTGCCCGGCGTTCCGGGTGAGATGATTGCAAATATCGCTGTGGATTCTAAGTATTGGCTATGGATTAACGGCAAGATGGTGGTGTTTGAAGGCGGATTGAAACGGGGGCCTGCTCCCGGAGCGACTTATTATGATCAGGTGGATATTGCCCCTTATCTGGAGAAGGGGGAGAATACCATTGCTCTGCTGGTGTGGCATTTCGGGAAAAACGGATTCAGTCATGTGAATAGTGGAACGGCAGCTTTGTTGTTTTGTGCCCAAGGGGCAAATTTATCCATTGTCAGTGATAAGAGCTGGCAATGTAGTGTGTATCGGGCTTATCAGAATACAGAAGCCCCATTCCCCAATTATCGTTTATCCGAAAGTAATATCCGCTTTGATGCCCGTAAGGAATTGGCAGGTTGGAATATGCCGGATTTCAGTGGAAAGCTGGGAGCATCTATCGAAATTGTGGCTCCGAACGAAATGCCGTTTGGAAAATTGGTAGCCCGTCCCATTCCGATGTGGAAGAATGGTGGGTTAACGGATTATCCGGAAGTAGTCAAAAATGAAAAAGGGGATACTATTCGGTGCCGTTTGCCCTATAATTGTCAGATAACTCCTTATCTGCATGTAAAGGCTCCTGCCGGATTGGTGGTTGGCATGCTGACCGATAATTATACGGGAGGAAGTGCTAATAATGTGAGAGCTGAATACATTACTCGTGAGGGTGAGCAGGAATATGAAAGTTTCGGCTGGATGAATGGTCATGAGGTGCTTTATGTTGTTCCTGCCGGCGTGGAAGTGCTGGGCGTTAAATACCGGGAAACGGGTTATAATGCGGATATGAAAGGTTCTTTCGCATGCGATGATGATTTCTATAATGAATTGTGGAAGCGAAGTGCGCGTACTTTATATATTACCATGCGCGATAATTACATGGACTGTCCTGATCGTGAGCGTGCCCAATGGTGGGGAGATGAAGTAAACGAGTTGGGTGAAGCTTTCTATGTACTTGATCCGCGCGGTTGGCAGTTGGCCGCAAAAGGTATCTATGAATTGATGAACTGGCAACGTCCGGAAGGCGTTATTGCTTCTCCTGTTCCATCGTTGAACTGGTGTAAGGAACTTCCTTTGCAGATGCTTGCGTCTGTAGGCTGGTATGGATTCTACACGCAAGCGTTCTATAGTGACGATTATTCTTTTGTTCCGCATATTTACGACGGCCTGAAGAAGTATTTGCATGAAGTCTGGCAGGTTGATGGCCAAGGTATGCCTGTGGTTCGTCAGGGTGATTGGAGTTGGGGCGATTGGGGAACGGATGTTGATATGGAGGTTCTTACTACCTGTTGGTATTATCTGGCTCTTAAGGCTGAAAAAGAGTTTGCCCTTCATCTGCGTAAACTGTATGATGCCAATCAGATCGGTGAAATGATGAAACGTATCTCTGCGGTTTTTGACGCCCGCTATTGGAATGGTAAGGCTTATCGTTCCAAATTGCATAATGGGGAGACGGATGACCGTGCGCAGGCAATGGCTGTAGTGAGTGGATTGGCACCGGTCGGTAGATATAAAGCTTTGCTAAAGGTTTTCAAGAAGGAATATCATGCCAGTCCTTATATGGAAAAGTATGTAATGGAAGCCTTGTTTATGATGGGCGAACCAGAGTTTGCATTGAAACGTATGCGCGACCGTTATGCTAAAATGATGTCATATCCTTATACCACCTTATTTGAAGGGTGGGGGATAGGCGCCGAAGGTTTTGGTGGAGGCACTATAAATCATGCATGGAGTGGTGGTCCGCTGACTATATTGAGTCAAAAACTGTGTGGAATAGAACCACTTGCTCCCGGATTTAAGCAATTCCGTGTTGCTCCGCAACTGGGTTCGTTGAATAAAGCTTCGGCGGTGGTGCCTACTCTTTATGGTGACATCAGGGTTGATATAAGGCAGCAAGATCATAAACTCGGTATTCAAGTGGTTGTTCCGCAAGGCACCACGGCAGTAGTGGCATTGCCTGGCAGTAAGGAAAAAGTGCTTTCACCGGGTACTCATATTCTTCCGTAAGGCGAAGAATCGGTTTATAGCGATTATGTTGGTGAAATGTCTCAGAAAAAAGTTACTTATTTAAAATGCTGAAATTCAATAAGTATATATCTTTCTGTATAAATTTCTTAGAAAATAGTTCGCAATTGTTTTGGTAATATCAAAATAAGCTGTACCTTTGCATCGCTTTTGAAACGAAAGTGTATGGGCGTTTAGCTCAGCTGGTTCAGAGCATCTGCCTTACAAGCAGAGGGTCGGCGG
>OHAJ01002608.1_pt1 | contig 12066 bp, 10 predicted proteins | sample 1577101 | NCBI WGS metagenome assembly OHAJ01 (sample SAMEA3541531, study PRJEB24748) | human gut metagenome | biome: human gut; feature: human-associated habitat; material: faeces | place: China | collected 2012
CAAATCACCAACAATACCAGTGTTACTAATAGCAGTTATAGAGTTTGCAATATTTGTTAATATGTCAGTAGCCTTTTACACAAATCAGACATTGCCATTTGTAGCATCAATAATAATAGGAACAATACAATTAGGGGCTACGGTTGATTATGCAATATTAATGACAAATAAATTCCTAGACGCAAGAATAGCAGGAAAAACAAAGAAAGAAGCTGTTTATTATGCATTAGATAATTCAGTAAAATCTATAATAGTAAGTGCTTCGTGTTTCTTCGCAGCAACTTGTGGAGTTTCAGTAATATCAGATATTGACTTGGTAGGAGCAATTTGTACATTGATTTCAAGAGGTGCAATAATTAGTATGATTTCGGTAATTTTTGTACATTTTTTCTCCCGCTATCATTCAAGGTTTTTAAAAGGAGCCGCGATTGGCAAACAAGAGCTTATTAACCAATATATAAAAAATAGTTATATAGGCATTATTTTTATCTCAGAAACAGGACGGGAAAAATGTGCATTAAGTTTTCAAGACGGATATGCAATCGGAGACATTATTAGTCGGAAAGAACGTATTTTTATGTTCAAGACGTTTATCTCTAAAGATTTACTGAGAAAAGATCAAAAGTTTGCGAAGGCATACGACCAACTTCAGGAACAAAATCTAATGAATTACATTATGAGCTTAGAGAACCCTAATGAATTTTTGCTTAACGAATACAGCTCTTACCTGAGCTCAAAGCTATAAATGCGAATTGGCACATTAATCACATTAGCACATTTGGTTCATAACTGCGTAGAAATGAATCAAACAAATAATCGCTTCCCGACACGTTGGAAACAGAAATTATGCTTACCTTTGTACGTAAGCAGAAAAAAACAGAAGTTATGGTACAGAAAGACAGATATATACGATTTGACTGGGCGGTGAAGCGTTTACTACGCAACAAGGCCAACTTCGGCGTGCTCGAAGGTTTCCTCACCGTGTTGCTGGGCGAGCCTATCCGCATCGTCGAGATACTGGAAAGCGAGGGCAACCAGCAACGTGAAAACGACAAATTCAACCGTGTGGACATCAAGGCGCGCAACAGTAAGGACGAAATCATCATCGTCGAGGTGCAGAACACGCGTGAGATATACTACTTGGAGCGCATCCTCTTCGGCGTTGCCAAGGCCATCACGGAGCATATCGAGCTGGGAGAACTTTACTCCCAAGTGAAGAAAGTGTACTCCATCAGCATTCTCTATTTCGACATTGGCAAGGGCAACGATTACCTGTACCACGGTCAGAACTCCTTTGTGGGAGTGCATACGGGCGATTTTCTGGAGGTCACCACCAAGGAGAAGGACGCCATCGTGCGCAAGCTGCCTGCCGAAATCTTTCCCGAATATTTCCTGATTCGTGTGAATGAGTTCAATAAGGTGGCCGTCACCCCGCTTGAGGAGTGGATAGAGTATCTGAAGACCGGCATCATCCGCCCCGATACGAAAGCTCCCGGACTGGAAGAGGCACGCCGCAAACTGATTTATTACAATATGGACAGGGCGGAACAACTGGCGTATGACGAACATATCAATGCCGTGATGATTCAGAATGATGTGCTGAGTACGGCGGCGGATGAAGGAAGAGAGGAAGGAAGAGAGGAAGGAAGACAAGAAGGATGGCAGAAAGGTATGCAGGAAGGCAGACAGGAAGGGCTGGCAGAAGGCAGAGCGGAAGAGAAAATAGAGAATGCCCGTACGATGAAATCCCTGAATATCCCCTCCGAGGTCATCCACCAGGTGACGGGGCTGTCTATCAAAGACATAGAAGAATTATAAAAAGCAAGATACTATTTATTTTTCGTCCCGCCTGATTTTCGTGTTGAAAAGCAGGCGGGACGTTTTTTTTGTGTCGGCACAGTGCCGACACACCCCCTTTATCTTTGCCCCTGTAATCGCGAAACAAGCGCGGTTGCGGGGGTATTCTATTGTATGCCTTCAATCTCAAAAAAAGAAATATGTTATGGAAACATTTGTAACCATCATCGAGCAACGCGGCCTCCAAAGCCGCCAGTATCAGGACAATCAAGGACAGCCGCGCACCTTCCACTCGCGCGGATTCGTGCTCAGCACAGGCATCGATGAGTTTTATGCCGAAATGACGGGCGACCAGGCTCTGCAATGCCCCGAGTACGACAAGAGTTCTTTGCATTGCTTTCAGGGCAATATCCGCCAACGCCGCTTCACCGACAAGAACGGGACGGAGAGGTTCGAGAACCAAATCTACATCACGAAGCTGGTGTAAAATCAGCTATAGGCTACGAGTGCCTGTCTGATAAGAAAGGAATGAAATTAAAACCGAATAAAAACTTACAAAAACAGAACGAAATGGAAATTAGATTGCAGATTTCAGACGGCGCATATCAGCGCATGATGGCTCATGGTGGCCGCGTACAGGGCACCATCGGGCTGGTGAACCCACAAGAGGGAAACTTCAACGAGCACATGCGCCGCGCCGCGACGGCCTCGACCGAATACATCCGTCTGGCTCACGGCCGGGCCAGCGTCGACGAGAAAAAAGCGCGACTCACGCTCACCATCGACCTTGACGAGGCAAACATCCTGCCCGCCAAAGTGATGAAGGAAGAGGCCGGAAGGGCGGCGAACTTCGTGGAGGATTTTCGGGAATGCTTCGGATGGTAAGGGGGGTGACTCGTCTCCTGAATTAATATTTAATAATTAAAGAAAAGAACCGATGTTTGGAATATCAAATAGCGTAAAAAGTAGGGAGGTACGTGAGTGTACCCCCGATTTGTTCCGCCGGGTGGTGCGGAGCGAACGGGTGGCGCGTATCTGTGCCGAAATAGAAGATGCACTGGAAAAAGTGCGTCGGGGTGAAATGTCGAAAGAAGATTTCGAGGTTTACAAGGCGGAGTTGAAGAAACAACTCCCCATCTTTACGCCCCACGCCACCTTCAGGAACGGACGACGCCTGAACGCCGAAGCCATACCCAGCGGACTGAGCATGTACGACATAGACCACATTGACAATCCGCGCGGATTGTTTGAAGAACGCATAGCGGCACACGTCGCGGAGTGGGGCGTGGTGCTGGCACACGTCACGCCCAGCACCGAAGGGTTGCGCCTGTTTTTCGTGATGCCCGAAGGGGCTTCGTTGGCGGAAGCGCAGAAGTGGATGTCCGGGCAATTGGGCGACAAGGAGTATGACCAGAGCGTGAAGGATTATGCCCGTAGCTCGTTTGCCGTGCCGGAAAATTATATTCTGTATATGGACGAGGAGGGGTTGTTCAAGAAAAGGGAAATCGCTACCACCTCCCCCTCCGGCTACTCCTCCCCGGAGGAGGAGAATCAAGTTACTACTACAAAATGTACTCCGAAAGCCGCGGAGGCTCTGAAAAAGATAGGGGAAGCTACGAAGACGGCAGATGAAGACTTGAAGGTGACAGATATTTTAAACGCCGACTCCGGGCAGATAAATTCCGGACTGAACTTCAAAGGCATCCCTTATGCGGACATCATCTCCGAGTGGTTCCGCCTCTCGGGTGGCGAACCGGTGCAGGGCGAGCGCAACGACAAACTCCACCGTCTGGCGTCTCATCTGCGCTACATTGCCGACAATGACGAAGTGCTGATGCTCAGCACGATGCCCCGCTACGGATTGTCGGAAGAAGAGATGCGCGGACTGATTCATTCTGCCTGCACCGCCAAGTTCTACTCCATGCCGAAGGTGATGCAAGAGGCGGTGAGGAGGGCGTTACAAGCTATGAGCTACAAGCTACAAGCCATGAGTGGGGCAGCTTCCCTCCCTCCGGTTCTCCCCAAGCGCCTGCCCGCCCTCGTCAAACTCCTCCTGAGCCGCACCCCCGACCTCTACCGTCCTGCCGTGGCGCACGCCGTCTTTCCCGCGCTTGCCGCCCATCTGTGGAGGGTACGCTTCCGCTACATCGACAATGTGGAGCACGAAGCCACCCTGATGAACGTGCTCATGGCAGGCACCGGCGCGGGCAAGGATTGCATCTCCGAACCCATCAACCGCATCATGGCCGACGTGCGCCGCCGCGACGAAGACAACCTGCAACGCGAGCGCGAGTGGAAGAACGAGGTGAACTCAAAAGGCGCGAACAAGGATAAGCGTGCGCGTCCCGAAGGACTGGTCATCCAAGAGATTGACGCCGACATGACCAACCCCGCTTTCGTGATGCGCACCGCCGAGGCGGACGGCCACTTCCTCTACACAAAGCTGAACGAAATAGACCAGTTCGATGCTTTGCGCGGTTCGGGCCACGGCGGACAACAATTTCAAATCATGTGCCTTGCCTTCGACCCCGGAAACCGCTATGGACAAACCCGCGTAGGGGCGATGAGCGTGACCGAGAAAGTAACCATCCGCTTCAACTGGAACGCCGCCACCACCATCCAGAAAGGGAAGCGCTACTTCTCGCACGTGCTGACCGACGGCCCTATCTCGCGCATCAACTTCTGCACCATCCCCGAACGTGAGATTGGAGCCGAGATGCCCGTCTATGGTTCGTACGATGCCAATTTCAACGAGGAACTTCGTCCCTACATCGAGAACCTGACGCGTGCCACGGGGCTGGTGGATTGTCCGCAAGCCTATAAATTGGCGGTGAAGTTGAAGGAAGAGAATGCGGAGTTTGCCCGTCTCTCGCAAAGCCGGGTGTACGAAAATCTGAGTTTCCGTGCCAACGTCATCGCTTACCTCAAGGCGTGCGTGCTCTACGTGGCGAATGGTTACCGGTGGGACAAGACGATGGAGGAATTCGTTCGCTGGAGCCTCCAGTACGACCTATGGTGTAAGATGGAATTCTTCGGCTCGGCCATCGAGGAGGCGCAGACGATGGGGGCGGAGGTGGGTCGTCGCACGCCGGGACGCCGGAGCTTGTTGGAATTGCTTCCTGAGGAGTTCACCCTGGCCGATGCCGTGCGCGTGCGCCAAGCCGAGGGTATGAATGCGGAAGGCACGGGGGCGATGCTACGCCAATGGGTGCACCGCCGTTACGTGACAATTGTGACAAATGACAAATACAAGAGAATTAAAAAATGAAAGAATAGAAACAAATTAATTCAATTTAAATCAAGCTTATGGAACTGACATTGACACGCATCGCCAAGCGTAAGACTTATACAATAGGTCATTTGGCCATAGATGATAAACCTTTTTGTGACACTTTGGAACCTACGTGGCGCGACATCGGGTGGGGGCGGAAGGGCCGGAAGGTGGCCGGTCGCACCGCCATCCCCGAGGGGCGTTATCCGGTAGTCGTCACGTTTTCGCCGAAATTCCAGAAGTGGCTTCCGCTACTCATTCACGTGCCCCTGTTCACGGGCATTCGCATCCATGCGGGCAATACGGCGAACGATACCGAAGGGTGTATCCTCGTGGGGCAGAATCTCAAACCGGGCATGGTGCTCAACTCAAATATCTGGACGCACCGGCTCGTGAAGGCCATCACGGAGGCACGAGGAAGGGATGAGGCGATATGGATAAACGTGAGGTGATAAAACTTCTTTCAACCTATCATATAATAAACAAAAGTGTATTCTTTTGCATATTATATGATAGGTTGACGCGTGTGGCGAAGAGTGCAAATGGTTTCTTTTGTTTCGCATTTGTACATCTAAGATATTATTTCCCGATGCAAAAATGTTCAAATATATTTCTCAACACCATGTCATTCGTCACCTCTCCCGCAATGTCATTTAAATGGAAAATGCATTCCCTGATGTCCTGAGACACGAAATCCCCGGATAGATTGCTTCTTAATCCCTCTTGTACACGCTTTATCGCTTCCAAAGCATGCGTAAGAGCCTCGTAATGACGAACGTTTGTAACGATTACATCGTTCTGTGTCACCGATGGAAGATTAGCGGCACTTACCAATATTTGTTGTAATTCATCGATGTTTGTCCTCCGTTTGGCAGATAGAGCAATAGATTGCACATTGTCCGGAAAACCGGCAGGGACGACGCTTGAAGCATCGGTCACTAAATCTGCCTTATTGAATACAAGAATCAAGTGTTTCCCTTCGCAACGCGGAAGTATCTGTTTGGACAATTGGTTGATTTGCGAAGCGGCATCCGTTGCATCTACCATCCAGAGCACAATTTCGGCTTGTTCCAACTTCTGGAACGTGCGTTCTATGCCCAGACTTTCAATGGTGTCATTCGTCTCCCGGATGCCCGCCGTGTCAATAAAACGAAACGTGACTCCACCCATGTTTACGGTGTCCTCAATGACATCTCGCGTGGTGCCGTGAATGTCGCTCACAATGGCCTTGTCTTCGTTCAACAAGGCATTGAGCAGGGTAGATTTCCCGGCATTTGTCTCACCGATAATGGCTACGGGAACTCCATTCTTTATTACATTTCCTACGCTGAACGAGTGTACAAGGCGGGAGATGACCGCCTCAATGTTATCCGCCAATTGGCAAAGCTCGGTCCTGTCGGCAAACTCCAACTCTTCATGGTCGCTGAAGTCCAGCTCCAACTCAATAAGCGATGTGAAGTGGAGTAACTGGTTGCGCAAGTCCGCCAACTCTTTGCTGAACCCTCCACGCATCTGGCTCATGGCAAGGCGGTGGGTGGCGACGGACGACGAGGCTATCAGGTCCGCCACGGCCTCCGCCTGACTCAGGTCCATCTTCCCGTTCAGGAAGGCGCGCTGGGTGTATTCGCCCGGCTGGGCCATGCGGCAACCCTGATGGATGAGTAGTTGCATCACCCGTTGCAAGATATAGCTGGAACCGTGGCAGGTGATTTCCGTGCAATCTTCTCCCGTATAAGAGTGCGGGGAGCGAAAGAGGCTGACAAGTACTTCGTCGATAATTTCCCCGCCATCATATATCCGTCCGAAAGTCAGTGTGTAAGGTTTGCTTTCGGTTAGGGTCTTACCCGATTTTGCCGGAGTAAAGATGCGGCTGGTTATGCTGATGGCATCCGGTCCTGAGACACGTATGCTCCCGATTGCTCCCCCTTGAGCCGTGGCTATAGCACAGATAGTATCCTGGTTCATCATATATTTTCGTTATTTGGATTGCAAAGATAGACTTTTCGGGGTAAACTTAAATTCTGTCCAGTACGATTTTTATCAATGTGTCAATCGTATTCTTGTAGCCCGTATTAGCCTCTTTTATCAAACGGTTGGCAATCACCATGCATACCGTGGTCGCTTTGTGTCCCATCAGGCGGCTCAAACCTGCCAGTGCGGAGCTTTCCATCTCGAAATTGGTGATACGATAACCGTTGTATTCGAAGTTCTCGATTTTCTCATTCTGTTTCGGGTCGGCCAGCGGAATGCGCAACTCGCGCCCTTGCGGACCAAAGAAACCACCGGCGGCAATGGTTACGCCACGCACCATGTCATCGGCGGCAATGCGTTCAATCAATTCGGCATTGGCGTCAATCACGTAAGGAGCGGGGGCACACATGTTTCCCGACCATCCCATGTGGTTGAGGAAGGCGCGTTCAAATTGCAGGTCGCACACTTCATTGCGTCCCGAATAGAAGTTCAGCAAGCCATCAAAACCGATGGATTTTTGCGAGCAGATAAATGTACCTACAGGGGTATTGGGTTGAAGACCGCCACAAGTGCCGATACGCACCAGTTCCAGTTGGCGGAGTTGGGGCTTCTCTTCCCGCGTGTTGAAATCAATGTTTGCCAGAGCGTCCAACTCATTCATCACGATGTCAATGTTATCGCAACCGATGCCCGTGGAAACCACCGTGATTCGCTTGCCTTTATAGGTACCGGTAATGGTTTTGAACTCGCGGCTTTCTACTTCACACTCTTTATTCTCAAGGTGCGAGCCTACTAATGCCACCCGTCCCGGGTCGCCCACCAGGATTACTTTGTCTGCCAGCCATTCCGGCTTTACGTGTAGGTGGAATACGGAACCGTCATCATTGATGATGAGTTCGGAAGATGCAAAATACTTTTTCATATGCTGGATTTTATGGGTTAATATGTTCGTAAAAAAGAAACGCCGGAACGGGATTACTGTTCACCGGCTCCGACGTTTTTTCGGGGATAATATTTTTACCGGGTTATTTACTCAATGGCTGGTTTGAGTTATTACCTGTAGGTTTGGCTATGTTTTCGCGCATGGAAGTATCGGCTTCGATGTTCTTCATCCGATAATAATCCATGATACCCAAATTACCGCTACGGAATGCTTCTGCCATAGCCTTAGGCACTTCGGCTTCTGCCTCAATCACCTTTGCACGGGCTTCCTGAGCTTTCGCCTTCATTTCCTGCTCGCTGGCCACGGCCATTGCGCGACGTTCCTCAGCCTTGGCTTGGGCAATGTTCTTATCCGCATTTGCCTGGTCAATCTGTAATGCCGCACCGATGTTCTTACCTATGTCGATATCAGCAATATCAATGGACAAGATTTCGAATGCCGTACCGGCATCCAACCCCTTGCGGAGCACCAATTTAGAGATTGAATCCGGGTTTTCCAATACCGACTTATGATTCTCGGACGAACCGATGGAAGATACGATACCTTCGCCCACACGTGCCAGAATAGTGTCTTCACCGGCACCACCCACCAATTGGCGGATATTGGCGCGCACCGTCACACGAGCCTTTGCTATCAACTGGATACCATCCTTAGCCACGGCCGTCACGGGAGGAGTGTCAATCACCTTCGGGTTTACCGACATCTGAACCGCTTCGAACACGTCACGTCCGGCAAGGTCGATGGCGGTGGCCATCTGGAAGGACAATTCGATGTTCGCTTTGGAGGCGGAAACCAATGCATGAACCACTCTTTCCACGTGTCCGCCGGCAAGGTAGTGAGCCTCCAGCTCGTCGCGGGTGATGTTGCTCAGTCCGGCTTTGTGCGCTTCAATCATGCCCGGCACGATGATGTAGGGGGGCACGTTACGAATACGCATTAGAAACAATTGCACCAATGAAATCCTGACTCCCGAAACTTTGGCGGACAACCATAGGAAGAAAGGAACATAGTGGAAGAACAGTACGATGAAGATAATGCCTCCTATCACAAGAAAGGCAGTTAAGTACATAGAGTCTACGTTCATGATTTATACGATATTTAAGTGTGAATACTAATCTTTTATCTTTTCTACCATAATCACACCATCTGTGATGCGGCTTACGATGATAGGGGTCTTCTCATTCAGGAAGCCATCCATGGATTTCACTTCCACGATGTTGCCGTTAAATTCAGCGTTTCCAATCAATGCCAGACGTGTGAAAGCTACTCCCGTGTCACCGACTTTCACTTGGTCTTCGGCCGTACGGTCTACTTTGGATGTGATGTTCTTTTTTAGCGCAATCTTGTCCAGCGTTTTGGAACGCATGAACAGGACCAGCGAACCTATGCAGGCTATTGCCGATATGCCGAGCGTGATGAACCCGCCCGTGGTGCCCAGATAGGTGAAAGCGTAGTAGTTGGCAAAGATGATGCAACCACCTGCCAGGAATCCAGCTACGCTGATGCCCGGGATGACGAACAGTTCTACCAGGAACAGGACGACCGCCGCAATGATGAGTACGATGATGATGAGTATGTCCATAATTTTTTTATTTAAAGGATTGTTTTTCTGTATTACGCACTTCAATGGCAGCCTTCTCCAATTCAACTGATAATTGTTGTATCTGTTTTTCCAGGTCGAGTATGGCGGGAGCCAGTTTGGCTTTATCGTTTTCTTTGGTGCGGGAGTATAGGGAACGTTGCTCTTCTAATTTTTTTTGCTGCTCTTTGAAAGCCTTTTCTAATTGGAGGTATTTGCCGAACAGGTTTTTGGCCTGAGGAGATTTGAAATCACTTTGTTGATAATAAGTATTCTGGTCATCGATTACAAACTCAAACTCATGACTTTTCTTGGTTTGTGGCTTTTCATTGAATGCGGCTTGTAGTCGATGTTTGGCATCGGCTACGGCATCCTGATCCGTCCACGTATCTTTCAGAGAATGAATCCGGGCAAGCCCGATTGCTTTTTTCGGGTCCATTGCTTCATAGTTATATACCCGTTTGGAAGAATTTGGAATGAATACATAGATACAAACCTTTCCTTCCGGCTGGTAGCGGTCGGAAGCAAACCATCCGAGATTATTATATTCGTCGATAACAAACATATAGTCATTATAGGGAGAGTTGAACGGCATACCCACATTTTCCGGAGTGAGGTAGGTGTTCGTATTGGTATTGTAACGGGTGACGAATATGTCGTAACCACCTATCGAATTTTCACCATCAGCGGCATAATAGATAGTGATGCCATCTGTCAATACATACGGATAGTTGGCATTGATGGAATCATTTATACTACCGGGTAGTAAGCTACCCTTACCCCATTCACCCTGCATTTTGTTACGCGAGAGGATGCTGAGTTTACCGTCCGGTTGGCGCTCACCATAATAAATCTTATTGCTGAGTTCCGTTTCATATACGGTAGCTTCAACTTCTGCCTCATCCTTGAAGAAATCGTTGTACATGAATAGTTTACCGGACTCAGGACTGATTTTATAAGCTTCCAGAAAACGACCTTTGTCTATTACGATGCTATCGATAATGCAAACTTCTTCAACCCCTTTCAACATACGGAAATTGGCTTTACTTTTCTCCAATAGCTTTTCGGCTTCTGCGGTCGGCCTTTTCCGTTTGGCTAGGTCGCTGATGTAGTCTTCGTAACATTTGATGGCATCTTCAAAGCGATACAGGTCATTGTAATTTTGCGCCAGATAGAGTTGTCCGCTGGGCACCCGTCTTTTTACGGCGGTTTCCAGATATTTCAAAGCTACTTCTGGTTCTCCTGTTTCCAGGCAACATACGCCGTACCATAAGTTATAATTTCCATTTGCCGGTTGTGTCTTTACGAGTTTCTGGAAAATCGGTTTGGCTTTCTCGTATTGCCCTTGGTGGTAGAAAGCTCTCGCTTCCTCCAATGTCTGTGCTGATACACCGACTAATGTGAGACAAAATAGAAGGAGTAAAATATATCTCTTTTTCATACTAGTTATCCAATTTACAAATTCGAATGTTCAAAAATACAAATTAATCGGGAATAATGCTGATTTCCGTTATTCTATTATGTTAATTCTTCTTTAAATCATTCTTTTCTCTTACTTTTGCAACCGCAAAGAATAAAGACTACAAGCTACATGAGCTACGAGCTACAAGTAGCTGCGTAACGTCCGCATGGAACTTGTAGTTTGTAACATGTAACTCGTAGCAGAATCATTATGGCTCAATTCACTGAAGAAGAGAAAACCGTCCGCCGCATTGAAAAGCGGTTTAGTAAAGGGCTGGTAGAATATGGTCTGATAGAGGATGGGGATAAGATCCTTATCGGACTCTCGGGCGGCAAAGATTCTTTGGCGTTAGTGGAGTTATTGGCAAGACGCGCCCGAATTTTTAAGCCCAGGTTTGCGGTGATTGCCGTCCATGTGGTGATGAAGAATATTCCGTATCAGAGTGACCTGGCATATCTTCGTGAGTATGTAGAGTCATGGGGAATTCCTTTTGTATTGTATGAAACGGAATTTGATGCAAGTACAGATACACGCAAATCACCTTGTTTCCTTTGTGCATGGAATAGGCGCAAGGCCTTGTTCACGGTGGCTAAGGAACAGGGATGCAACAAGATAGCATTGGGACATCATATGGATGATATTCTGGAAACGCTATTGATGAATATCACTTTTCAAGGGGCATTCAGTTCTATGCCGCCCCGCTTGGTAATGAAGAAATTTGATATGACGATTATTCGGCCGATGTGTTTGGTACATGAGGCTGATTTGCTGGAACTGGCCCAAATAAGAGGGTATCGTAAGCAGGTGAAGAATTGTCCTTATGAGGCGCAATCTCACCGTAGCAATATGAAAGATATCCTACATCAGTTGGAAGCTATGAACCCGGAAGCTCGCTATAGTCTTTGGGGAAGTATGGTAAATGTTCAGGAGGAACTTCTTCCTCAGAAAATTGATAATTTAGATTAATCACCCTTTAAATATTCATCATTGAAATGAAAGGTCTTTATACGATTCTGCTTTTAATAGTGTCTAATGTCTTTATG
>OHAJ01002614.1_pt1 | contig 12042 bp, 7 predicted proteins | sample 1577101 | NCBI WGS metagenome assembly OHAJ01 (sample SAMEA3541531, study PRJEB24748) | human gut metagenome | biome: human gut; feature: human-associated habitat; material: faeces | place: China | collected 2012
ACGGCAGCGTTTTCCCGGCTTAACTGGACAACGATGCTCATCGTCGCTTCAGCGTTTGATGTAGATGATGTACTGGACGACATTGTGACGGAGTCCTTCTCGGACGTGAGTCAAACCATAGGTCATGTACTGTGTCCCCAAAAAGAAACCTGTACCTATCCGTTTTGCCAGAAGGTACAGGAGAATAAAGAGCTTTGGCCCCTGTTTATGGATGAGACTGTCTCGGAAAGGATCATAAAACAACTGGCGGGCAAAAGCAAGGAAGGCTTTGTCAGTTATCTGATGCAGCACAGCGATTTGACCTTTGAGCAGGCAGAGAGCATTTTCTATTTCCAGATTCACGGCTGCCTGACCATTAACCGGCTGATGCTTCAGAACAATTGCCGGGACTGGCACAAGGTCCAACAGACCATTGACCGGTTCATTCGGGCAGGCCTACAGGAGTTTTTGCAAGATGGAGAATAATAGACAGTTTGAATTGATGCGCTCTGCCGCCAGACAGAAATTGGAAGGCGCAGACCCTGTTCAGCTTTCCGTACTGACCGGACTGTGCTGGGATGGAAGGACATTTGACACGGAAACCTTGGGAATCCCTATTCGGATCAGTTGGCCGGAATGTCAGATTTCTCCGGCACTGGAGATGTGGCACGACCTGACAATTTTGCAGTATCTGGCAAATACGAAAGGAACTACGCTCATGGGGAAATTCCTTGCCCTGAGCGAATTTCGCTCCGGCGGCTTGGCAAAGGGTACAAGCTTTGACCGGGATAATGACCGTATTATCAGCCGGATTGGTACCTTCCCCTGCCCGAGGATGAGAAATCCTGCGCAGCGGATTTTTACCGGTACTATTTGCCGGAAAGAAGCGAAGAAGAGGACGATGCCCTTGTGGTAAATCATTAAGGTTCCAAAATTATCGCGAAGCCTTCTTCTTTTTATAGTGCAAGGAAGAACAGCCGAAAGGCTGCTCCCCCCTTGCGCTTGCTTGCGTGCTGTATTCAATTCAAAAGTCAGCGGAATATTTGTTTTTGCCGCTTACTGTTCATCGCGCTTGAGGAAAGCGGTCATGCAGTGGACAGAGCCTCTTCCCTTGTTGAGTTCCGAAAGATCGAGCACGTCGACCGTAATACCGGCTTTCTGTAATTCCTCGACCGCTCTCGGAGCAAGATTGCTGGAAACAACGTGACCCGGCTCAATCGCAACAAAGTTCGTCGCATGACCATATTTTGCCTCAGTGAGAGAGGGAACTTCGATGATCCGGTAGCCCTTTCTCTTCAGCGTATCGACCACTTCGTACGGCACCTGGCAGGCATGAATAACCGCAACATCATTGCTCGGGAAGTTCAGCAGACCGTCGATATGCGCATGTCCATAAGGAATCTGCATCGGAATGATCTCCGTTACGCCCTGACGGCGCAACTCCGTTTCCATCTGCTCATAACCGGAACGGTTGGCGCGGGAAGATGTGGAAAGAATCACCGTATGGCGGTCAACCCACATCGCGTTTGCGCCCTCATAGATTCCGTCTCCCGCAATGGTCTTTACGATCGGAACACCGATCTTTGCAAGTGCCTGCGCGGTGTAGCGCTCTTCGCCTCTTCTCTGCGGCATGGCAAGGCGCATCACGATAGCGCCTTCCGGCGTCATAAAGACATTATCGCGCTCAAATACCGCGTTAGGACGATCCTCTCTTTGCTCATCTACATAGAACACCTTGATCCCGTGGCTGCGATAGTAGTCGGCGAGCACATCATGCTGCTTTCTGAACTTTTCAGGATCGATGGGTGCACGGAAGCGCACCACATTGGCGTCAAAATTATCCACTTCTTTTCCGGGACGGTGCAGAAGAACCGCGCGCAGCTTGTTGCATTCCGAGCTGACACCGAAGTCGCCCCCCCAATACTTGGTCATATCTTCGGTAATGTTGGTCTCTTCCGGGAACCAACGCTCGCCTGCAATCGACTGAATGTCAGGCATCGCTTCTCTATTTTCCAGATAATCTTCCAGGTCAATAATATTCGTATTCATTGTGTTTTCCTCCTATTCTTTCGGTTTGAAACTCTTAGTTTGCTGTTGCTGCTATTTGCTCTTCCGCTTTTTCACGCAGGGACACATACGCTTCCTCATTTGTTCTGCAATAATCGAGCAACTCACTGCCGGTCGCAAACCAAACGTCATTATGGGAAGTCATAAACTCCAAAAATTCTTCGATCATGGCATACCGCCCGGGGCTGCCGCTCGTCTGAGGATCAAGCTGCAACGTATAACACAAACCATGATTATAGTGACCGGTAAACTCGTCCTTCCAGTTTGACAAGACTCCACTGTAATTTGCAACTCTCCCCTGTCCAAACGGAAATGCCGGACGGTAGTTAAACGCAAAATAGGGCAGATCAAAGTTTGCCCACTGCATCGGAATCTGCAAAATCTTGTCTCCAGCAGGATTTACCTTCATAAAGTACGGCCTATCATCGTCAAAAAGGTCACTCGAATAGAGCATCCCGTATTCACGCACAATGTTCAAAGTTTCGAGCATCAGATCGCCAATCGGTGCACGGAATCCAGCCGGCTTTTTCCCACACGCTTTTTCAATCGCATCGACCGCCTTACCGATGCGAACACGCTGCTCTTCATAGGAGAGCAGTCCAAAGTTCTCGTGCTCGTACCCGTGGCATCCGATTTCGTGACCACGATCTGCCACTTCTCGAATCAGTTCGGGATATGTCTCGGCCACCTTCCCCGGGACAAAGAATGTCGCCTTGATTCCAAATTCATCAAACAGTTTTAATAAGCGCGGCAGTCCGTGTGTCATGCCATACTGCCCAATAGACAGGGTCTTAGGCATTTCTTTAGCTTTTTCGTTCAGCGAGATCCAAAAATACTCAGCAGATAAATTCACTGTAATAAATGCTGCGCATTGTTTTCCCTCAGGTAATCTCATTCTTTGTGCATACATTGCCGTTACCCCTCCTTCCGTGGATGAGCCGTACGCCAGTAATCCGCTATCTCTTTGCACGTGGCGACCCACACATCATCATGGCTTGTAACCTCTTTCAGGATCTCTTCCAAAACGAGGTTGCGCCCGGGCGCTCCGGAAATCTGAGGATGCATCAGAAAGTCAATGCAAAGACCCATATCTCTGTATCCATGGAATTCGCGCAGATCGTTATCCTGCACATTTCGGTAGCAGCTAATTCTGTCAAGTCCAGCCGGTTCCGCCGGATAAATGCTATAAGCTTGGGCTACATAATCATCCAGTTCCCACTTTGACGGAATTTCGATAAGATCGGTCACTTTTTCGTCTAGCACCGTGTAGTAAGGCTTATCGTCCCCTCGCATGGAACTGGAATAGGAAAATCCAAGCTCCTGAAGCAAATACGGCGTCCTAACATGCCAGTCTCCCGAGGGAGTGCGGTAGCCAACGGATTCCTTTCCCGTAAGTTCCTTAATAATCGTTTGCGTCTTTATTAAAACCTCACGCTGTTCTTCCACCGACAGCTCTACAAACCGTTCGTGCCGGTAGCCGTGATTGGCAAGCTCATGGCCGGCTGCAGCAATGCGGCGGATAACCTCTGGATTATGCTCCGCTACATAGCCAGGAACAAAAAACGTTGCCTTTACACCATACTTGTCCAGCAAGTCAAGAATCATATCAACACAGCGGTTTGGACCATACTGCCCAATCGAGCGAGCTCGAATCAGGCTTTCTGTATTGGGCTCATCCGAGGACATATTCTGCCAGATAATGTCGCCATCAAGGTCGAACGTAAATGTCGCCGCACTCGTCTTTCCCTTTGGCCACAACGAATCGTTCATATCTGCATCTCCTTTTGCAGTCATCGGTTTTTCACATGTTGCTTTCTTTTCTCGATGTCCCCTGCGGCAGTGCCGCCGTCTGCAAGCAGCACTGCGTGCAGGGGCTCTGGAGCAAAGCTCTTAGCTATTCAAAAATACTGTTTTTGCCGCTTACTGTTCATCGCGCTTGAGGAAAGCGGTCATGCAGTGGACAGAGCCTCTTCCCTTGTTGAGTTCCGAAAGATCGAGCACGTCGACCGTAATACCGGCTTTCTGTAATTCCTCGACCGCTCTCGGAGCAAGATTGCTGGAAACAACGTGACCCGGCTCAATCGCAACAAAGTTCGTCGCATGACCATATTTTGCCTCAGTGAGAGAGGGAACTTCGATGATCCGGTAGCCCTTTCTCTTCAGCGTATCGACCACTTCGTACGGCACCTGGCAGGCATGAATAACCGCAACATCATTGCTCGGGAAGTTCAGCAGACCGTCGATATGCGCATGTCCATAAGGAATCTGCATCGGAATGATCTCCGTTACGCCCTGACGGCGCAACTCCGTTTCCATCTGCTCATAACCGGAACGGTTGGCGCGGGAAGATGTGGAAAGAATCACCGTATGGCGGTCAACCCACATCGCGTTTGCGCCCTCATAGATTCCGTCTCCCGCAATGGTCTTTACGATCGGAACACCGATCTTTGCAAGTGCCTGCGCGGTGTAGCGCTCTTCGCCTCTTCTCTGCGGCATGGCAAGGCGCATCACGATAGCGCCTTCCGGCGTCATAAAGACATTATCGCGCTCAAATACCGCGTTAGGACGATCCTCTCTTTGCTCATCTACATAGAACACCTTGATCCCGTGGCTGCGATAGTAGTCGGCGAGCACATCATGCTGCTTTCTGAACTTTTCAGGATCGATGGGTGCACGGAAGCGCACCACATTGGCGTCAAAATTATCCACTTCTTTTCCGGGACGGTGCAGAAGAACCGCGCGCAGCTTGTTGCATTCCGAGCTGACACCGAAGTCGCCCCCCCAATACTTGGTCATATCTTCGGTAATGTTGGTCTCTTCCGGGAACCAACGCTCGCCTGCAATCGACTGAATGTCAGGCATCGCTTCTCTATTTTCCAGATAATCTTCCAGGTCAATAATATTCGTATTCATTGTGTCTTCCTCCTATTCTTTCGGTTTGAAACTCTTAGTTCTCGTTAAAATTTCATCTTTGGCACGGGTGCCCTTACAAGGCGGGTGCCCAGCGTTGTTGCCGTTAAAAGGCTGTATAAGCCGTGTACTTCAAAGGGGCTATTTGATGCGTTACTCCTGTGCTCTTGCTTTCGCCTCTTCCTCCGTCCAGACATCGGATTTAACGCCAATACGAGCGGAAACAAAGCGTTCGCCCTTGTGCGCCTTATAATCCTTATAAGCAGCAATAATAATCTTGCGGCCAATGAACAGCGTCGGGACGTTAACAAACACCAGCACAATGTTAACCAAATCACTCACTGCCCAAAGGTTGTCGAGCTGCAGGCCAGAGAGAACCGTCAGTGTACCAAGTGGAACAAACACAAACGCGCCGGCAACACGAACCGCCTTGATGACGCCCTTCTTGTCAGAAACCTTGTGCGCAGCAATCTCAGAGTAAGTAATGTCGCAGCACAGCGTGGTAAATGCAAACAGGCCAAATGCAAGAATAACTACAATCACGACAATCGAATCCAGTGCAGTACCAGGGGTAAGTTCACGAATCGATGCGACAAAAGTCGCCATCTTGTTGTACTTGATGCTGCTCCAGTCAATGTTGGGATTCTCCCAAATAGCGCCGCCCGCAACAATGAAGCCGGTCAGCGTGCAGATGACAACCGTGTCAATAAAAACGCCGATGGACTGCATAATACCCTGCTCGCAAGGGTGATCCTGATCCGAAACAGCCGCGGCCTGCGTAGCAGAACCCATACCAGCCTCGTTAGACAGAAGGCCTCGCTTAAGGCCCTGTGCAAGCGCAATGCCGAACGTACCGCCGAAAATGGACTGAGGCTTGAATGCCTGCGTAAAAATGGCAACAAAGAAAGCGGGGAGCTTGGTGATATTTGCGACCATCAGCAGCACAGCAACCGCAATATAAATAAGAGCCATGGTCGGGACCGCTGCATCGGCAAAGCCGACAGCCTTTTTAATACCGCCAAATGCAATAATGGCGATCACAACAATAATGACAACCGCAACCACATAGTAGACCGGTTCCGTAACATCCGTGGTACGGTTAAGCGCTGTGTCCATAATCGTGCTCATTGAAGTAAACACATGAAATGTATGTACCGGAATGCTCATCAGGTTATAGATCAGATAAAGCACGCACATTGCAGTACCAACCCAAACCTTATTTCTCCACAATTTCTGCGTATAGAACGTAAAGCCGCCAACATACTCGTCTCCTTTGCGTTCCTTATAGATCTGTGCCAGCGTACCTTCAGCAAAAGCAGTAGACATACCGAGAACAGCAGACACCCACATCCAGAAGATCGCGCCGGGCCCGCCGATGGAAATCGCACCGGTTACGCCGACGATATTACCAGCGCCGACACGGCCGCCCATACTCATCAGGAACGCCTGCAGCGGTGTAGTACCAACCTTGGCCTCCTTCTTAGAATGGGTCAGCATCCTGATGCTTTCCTTGAATTCCTTAAACTGAACACCTTTCAGCCTAATCGTAAAATAGATACCAATACCAAGCAGGAAAATAATGCCGAGAGAGTATTGGCCTAAAATAGGAATCGAAGAATACCAGTTGAAGTTTGTAGGAACATCCCAGAGAAAGTCGCTAATCGGCATAACGCCTGCAAACAAGTCGTTAACCGCCTGTAAGATTCCGCCCATAATATTTCCTCCCATATATTTATTTCTGCAAATACTCCGTTTTTTAAGATACTGAGTTACAGATCGTATGTATTGGCCCCTTCTGTTTTCCTCCTCTCATAAAGAACTGCCAATGCAACGTACTAAAGCAACTTCTATGCCAAACTCATTAATATACCGTTTTTTTCGAAATTTGGCGGAATACATATTTTTGAGGTTTTATTTTGTGCGTGCTGCGCAGATATTCTCTTTTACTGCACTTACTCCGCACCTGCGTCCATCAGTTTATTTCCCTTTTTTACAGCACGAATAAGTAATCAGGCTTTTCAGATCCTAATAGCAGCCTATAATCGCCCATTAGAGCCTATTCTCGCCTGTATTTTTTCTCTTCCATCGTCCGTCAGTTCACTTCCCCGTCTTCCCTGATATGAAACAATGTATCCAAGGCGACAAAGCTTGCGCATTGTCAAACGGATTTCTGTCTCCGTAAACGGAAGCCCCTGGACTGCCGCCTCCTTAAATAGCGCCTGCCTGCCAATGGCCCGCCCGTGCTGCTGGCTTTTTTCTATCTCTTCAAGAATAAAGAGGGAAATGTCTTTTTGCTCATCTGCTCTTGCCTCCATCTCACCTTCAAACTCAAAAAAGCTATTTCCCAGAATTGAAATGTCTTCAATGTCTATTACGGGTTTTTCAAGGCTCGACAGATATTCCGTAGTATTTCTCAGTTCTCGCACATTGCCAGGCCATGCATACTGCAATAATTTTTCCTCTGCCTGAGCAGATAGCGTATACCGTGCGTTATTCTTCTCTTTGAAGCTGTCAATTAGGAGCGGGATATCATCTTTTCTTCCCCGCAGCGGCGGAATACTCAGTGGAAGCACACACAGTCTGTAATAAAGATCTCTGCGAAAACTGCCTTCTTCGATCATTTTAACAAGGTTTCGATTCGTTGCACAAATAACGCGAATATCGACATTTATCAAATTCACTCCGCCGACCTTCTGAATTTTCTTTTCTTCAAGGACGCGAAGGAGCTTTGCTTGCATCGGCAGCGGCAGTTCCCCAATCTCATCAAGAAAAATCGTCCCTTTGTGGGCAAGTTCCAGCATACCGATTTTGCCTTCATTTTTCGCTCCCGAAAAAGCGCCGCCCTCATAACCAAATAGTTCACTTTCCAGCAGATTTTCCGGAAGCGCCGAGCAGTTCAGCGCTACAAAAAGGAAGTTCTTTCGCTTAGACGCATTATGGATTGCCTGCGCAAACAGTTCTTTTCCTGTGCCGCTCTCACCGTAAATGCACACGTTGGAATCAGACTTCGCCATTTGCCCAGCAGTTTTCTTCGCCTTGATAATAGCCTTGCTATTCCCCAGAATATCATCAAAATAATGCGTCGCTATATGTCCGCTTCCACTAATTCTACGTCTGAATTTATGCTGTCTGGCCTCCGCCTCATTAAAGTATTCCAACATAATAACGTAGCCAACATTCTCTCCCGCATCTTCTACGCCGGATACAGTTATGATTACCGTTCTCTTGTTAATCTCTGCTATTGTTTCATAAGGATTCTGACTGCTGCGTACAACCGCTGTTAATTGCAGCTCCGGAAACAGGTCAAAAATGCTGAACCCTACGATAGCATTTTCCTGATTTGCAAGAATCTTTTCCGCGCTCTTACTTACCAAAAGAATTTGACCGCCGCTGTCAACAATGATAATTCCCTGTCGGACAAGCGCCAACACTGTATTAAAGCTGACCAGCAGATTATTTTTCTTGCCAATCAAGGTATTTAACTTTGCACTGAACTCCACTTGGTTTTCAATATCTTTTTTGACTTTCTCCCCATCTTGATAATTCTCCACCCCGAGCAGTTCTGCACATCTGTCAATTGAAGATTTCGCTAAAAGTCTTTGCCCCAAATCAATCACGGTATGGATCCCTTTTGGAACCAGATCTTTTTCGCCAACCGTAATTGCCGTATCTATATCCGGATCAATTTCGCAGCCACACCCGGGATAGAATGGAATCAGGTTGATATTTTTGGACATCGCGTTATACAGCATGGCCATGGTCTCCATGCACCTTTGATAGGTTATGTTAACCAAATAAGCCTTTTTGTTTTCCGGGAAATCATCCAGCATGTATAGGGTATCCTTGCGAAGGGTAAGGTTCGCAATAATTGTTTTTTGTGTAGGTGAGATCTTGTTCTTGATGTTCTGCGCAACAGAATATGCCGATACGATTACAAGCTTTTCCTTCACATAGCCTTCTATCTTATTGATATCAGAAGTCCCATAGTCCTTAAATTCTGCAACGGCATCGAAATATGTGCCAAACATTTCTGCAAGATCTTTTGCATAGTCGCGTCTATCAGCAATAATAGCCACTTTCTCTTTCATTTTTTCACCCTTTGTATATCAAGTATTCCTTTCTCTGAAATTCTTTATATTCTTTCAATGTTTCCTTGTCCATTCTCAATAAGAGTAAACGCTGCGCCAAAGCACGCTCACCCCGGCAGCAAAAAGCTTGGCAAGCAACGCTCCGGTAAGTACGCCTTGTGCGCCACTTATTGCAATAAAGGAGAAGCTCGCTTTTTCAAACTCTCCAAAATGCAAAAAGGCAAGGACTCTTCCCAATCAGATCGGAGTCCTTGCCAAAAGCAACTTAAAACGCAGCAGATATCTCGCACTTGAAGTGCAGCTTTCCGCTAACAAATCTCAAAAACACGTAATGTAAGGCATTTGTTCTCATGTCATTCCAAGTCGGCACCACAAATCAGAGCGAGGTTTTTCTGCAAATCAGTGCTTTTGTTTTCGTCTGCCGGCCTGTCCCGGAATTCCCATTTCCGCACGATACTTCGCCGCCGTGCGACGAGAAATGGGAATTCCTATCGTTGCCAATGCCTGCACCAGCGTACTGTCAGACAAAGGGTGCTGTTTGTCCTCCGCCTCAATAAACAACTTAATGTGGCGCTTTACCAGAGAGGACGAGATCTCACCCTCCCCGCTCTCAAAGGCAGGCGATGTAAAGAGGTCTCGCAGAAGAATGAGTTTTCCCTTGTGCTGAATATACTTGTCCTTTATGGCGCGGCTGACGGTCGATGTGCTTATTCCTAACTCTTCGGCAAAGTCTTTCATCTGCATCGCCTTCAAGGGCGCTCCCACCAGGAAATAATCGTGTTGGATTGCTACAATCATACAAATGATCCGATATATCATGTTCTTCCGGCTTTTTACATTCCGTAAAAGCGAATTTGCTTCAGTCTGTTTCTCCTTCAGATAGTTTTGTATTTCACGGTATGTATCGTCTCCAATCATCACAGTATAGGTGGGATCTAATCGAAGCGCTGTCAGTATGTCGTCATTCATGGTAACGCTAAGCAGGCCATCTTCATCATCAACAATCGCTTCCGGCGTAATATAGCCGATCTCCCCTTCAGCACCGCGGAGTCCTGCAAATGGAAGTGGGTTTAACGTCCGAATAAATTCCGCCGCTTCTTGTGCTTGGCGATAAGAAACATGCAGTAGCTCTGCAACGCCTCGAATATCTTTTTTCGCCAGCAACGGCAGCCCTTTCTGAATAAGGGTGATATTGGTGTGCGTAAAATTCTCAGATTGCACCAGCTGCAAAAGGAGGCACTCCGAAAGGTTTCTCGCCCCAACGCCGGCCGGATCCAGCGACTGGATCACAAAAAGCGCCTGCTCCATTTCAAAAACCGTTTTTCCCTGTTCTTCTGCCAACTCCTTCAGCGGGCAGTCTAAGTATCCATGTTGATCGAGACACCCAATAAGGAATTCACAATTTCTTCTTGTCGGCTCATCTAAGAGTCTCATCTGTCCAAGCTGCTCACTCAAATATTCTGTTGGCAACTTTTGTTGTATAAAGTAGTCTGTGAAGTCTCGGTCGCTTTCTTCATTTCCTTTCACATATCCTTTATAAATTATTTCATCCCGGTTTTTTCTTGTTTCATACAATGCTCTCTCTGGGATTTGAAACGGCTCAAAGAGCGGATTTGAAAGGACAGCATCCTGCAGATGCTTTTCAAGCTCAAACGTCGGCATTTGCAGGATCGACAGAAACTGCCGCGTTGATTGTGTCAGCGTTAGAGATTGCTTCTGTTCAGATAACATAGACATCTTCTGTGCGATCATTACAAGAGGAGCCTCCCATTATTATTTTTCATGCCATTTTAGATACTAACGTATTATATTTACATTGTCAATCCATTCTGCGGCGTGTCTTCCTTGTAGGACTACAATACATATTGGACAAGTGAATAAAATGATATGAAGGATATGGTCTCATGGGTTATAGTTAAGTTACCACACACTTTTCCTATCCCTGCGGCAGCGGCGACCTGCGGAAGGCGATTCTTGCAATGGCTGACTTTGCGGCAGAACGGCAAAAGCCGCTGGTCATCTTCGGGCTGACCAGCCAGACGCTGCCGGAGATACAGGCGCTGTTCCCCGGCGTGTTCACCCTGGAAAACAATCGGGATGATGCGGATTATCTCTACCGCACCGCCGATTTCGTGGCGCTCGCCGGGAAAAAGTATCACAAAAAGCGAAACCACATCGCCCAGTTTTCCAAATACGGGGCTGTTTTTTCGGAGATCACGCCCAACGACTTTGACGAGTGCATCACCTTTGCGGCAGAAAGCTACAACGCCAAAGACGGCTATTCGGACGCATCCAGCGTGGCGGAGCAGTATGCCATCCACACCTTTTTCCAGAACTTCGAGGCGCTGGAACTGAAAGGCGGTCTGCTCCGGGTGGACGGCGAGCTGGCGGCATTTTCCATCGGCGAACCAATTTGCAGCAACACCTTCGGCGTGCATATCGAAAAGGCGGACACCCGTTTTCACGGGGCATATCCGGCAATGGCGCAGGCGTTGGGCGAGGAATTTTGCCGGAAGCAGTTTCCCGGACACCAAGCCATTGTCTGCACCCACCCGGACGGACACAACCACAGCGGCAATATCCATGTGCATATCGTTATCAATTCTCTGCGGATAGAGGAAGTTCCGTTCCTGCCTTACATGGACAGACCGGCAGACACCCGCACCGGGTGCAAACACCGCTGCACAGACGCGGCGATGGAATACTTCAAAGCCGAAGTCATGGAGCTGTGCCACCGGGAAAATCTCTATCAAATCGACCTTTTGCATGGCAGCAAAAACCGCATTACCGAGCGTGAGTATTGGGCGCAGCGGAAAGGGCAGGCAAAGCTGGACAAGGAAGCTGCCGCCTTGCCAGCCGAGGAGCAGCCAGCCAAGCCCACGAAGTTTGAAACAGACAAGGAAAAATTGCGGCAGGCCATACGCACCGCGCTGTCCTCTGCCGCAAGCTATGGCGAGTTCGCCGCCGTTCTCTTGCAACAGGGCGTGACTGTCAAGGA
>OHAJ01002617.1_pt1 | contig 12026 bp, 6 predicted proteins | sample 1577101 | NCBI WGS metagenome assembly OHAJ01 (sample SAMEA3541531, study PRJEB24748) | human gut metagenome | biome: human gut; feature: human-associated habitat; material: faeces | place: China | collected 2012
TGAGCTTCTTATTGCTTGTAAAGAAGAGAAGCGCAGCCCCCAGGAAAATCACTGGAAGGGCATAGTCACCAAGCTTGAAACCAATCATGAAGGAAGTTACGGTTGTTCCGATGTTTGCCCCCATGACAATACCAATAGCCTGACGAAGACTCAAAAGCCCTGCCGAAACCAGACCGACGACAATAACAGTAACCCCTGAACTCGACTGAATCAAGGCCGTCATGACAATACCAATCAAAACCCCTAAAAACGGGTTGCTGGTATACTTATCGATGTAAAAGCGCAACTTATCTCCGGCTGCTTGTTGAAGACCATCTCCCATATACTTGATACTAAAGAGGAAAAGCCCCAAACCACCGAGGAAAGAAAACGCAATATCTTGCCAATTTACTGACACATTTTTGTCCTCATTATTTAAAAATTTTCGGTAAAACCGACCTTTCTATTGTATCTATTTATCAGGGAATAGACAAGACTTTTTCCACAAAATAATAGAAAGATCAGAAGAAATTCTGACCTTTCTAGATATCTTATTTAATCCACTTGAACATAACGGCGAACACCACTATAGCTGATGTAAGAAATCCAACTATGACCATCTTGAGTAACCTTCATATCAAAGTTAATCTTATCGCCTGCTTCTAAGTAAAATTCAACTGGAGCTGTATCCCTAGGAGTATTTTTGACAGCTGTACGTTTGGTAAGCGTGTAGCTGCCAGATTCTGCAATACCACCATCAATTGGAAGTTGATTGTCAGTAACAGTCACGTCTTTAGGTAGTGTCACATTATCTGATTCTTTAAAGTAGACCTTTGTTCCATCAGTACTGGTTACTTGAATGGTATCTTGTTCATAGCTAGGACCAGAAATAGCTGCCTTTTTAGAGACAAAGCTAATATCTCCAACAATACCAGAAGTGTCCCCTCTATCTCTTGAGAGGGTGGCATCATACTTACCTGAGCCCTCTTGATAATTATCTTTCGGGTGCACATAATTGTGAACTGTCCCCGGCACATCGCTGATCTTATCCCGCGCACCTTTGGGCAGCGTACCCACCTGAAAACCCCATTCGTTCCCAGCAATGCCCATTGTAGCTCCTCCTTGCCTTTTCTATGGATATCATAGCATTTCCGCTGCCAAAAGTAAACCGCTGTAACAAGCCCGGGCGGGCGCAGAAAAAAGGCTGCCGCACAGCTATCTCACTGCACAGCAGCCCTTTGCTTTTTTACGCCGCAGTGCGGTGTCCCTCAGGAATGCTCCACCAGACGAAAAAGCCCCTTGAACTTTTCCCAGCAGGCCACCACCCGCTCCCGCGCTGCACAAAATCATTGAGGTGCCGCTGCATTTTCCGTCGGCCACGATCTTCTGAGCGCCGCATAGGAGACCAGAAAGTTTGCAAGCCACCCTGCCGGGACGGCAAGCCAGACAAAGGCAATGCCAAAGCGCGCAAAGGATACGGAGCGGGACTATCTGACCTGCGATGAAAACGGCTTTGCCCAGAGCAAGGACCTGCCCTACGGCGTGTACACCGTGCATCAGGTTTCCGGCTGGGAGGGTCGTGAGCTGATGAGCGACTTTGATGTGTTCATTGCCAAGGACGGCGAGACCTATCGCTACCTCATCAACAACGCTAACTTCGAGTCCTTCATTAAGGTCATCAAGGTGGATGCGGAGACCGGCAATACCATTCCCTATGCGGGTGCGGGCTTCCAGATCTTTCGTCCGGATGGCTCCAAGGTAGAAATGACCTTTACCTATCCGGAGGTTACCACCATCGACACCTTCTACACCAATGACGACGGCATGCTCATCACGCCGGAGAAGCTGGAGTTTGGCAAGGGCTACTCCCTCAAGGAGGTCTCTGCCCCTTACGGCTATGTGCTCAGTCATGAGGCGGTCAAGTTCGATGTGACCGAAGAGAATTCCACCGAGGAAAGCGGCGTGACGGTCGTTGCGGTGAAGCTGGGCAACTACGCGCAGAAGGGCATTATCAAGATTTCCAAAACCGGCGAGGTGTTTGCCTCTGTTACGGCGGCGGACGGGGTCTATCGGCCGGTCTATACGGTGCAGGGTCTTGCAGGAGCAACCTATGAGATCAAGGCCGCGGCGGACATCTATACCCCGGACGGTACGCTGCGCTGCAGCGCCGGCGAGGTGGTAGATACGGTGACTACCGGCGCAGATGACACGGTGGAAAGCAAACCGCTGTATCTGGGCAAATATGAAATCACCGAGATGAAAGCTCCCGATGGCATGGTCGTAAACAAGGATTCCCATACCGCAGAGCTTGTCTACGCCGACCAGGAAATCGAGATCACCGAAACTGCCGCCAGCTTCTGCAATGACAGACAGAAGGCGCGGATTTCTCTTTCCAAGGTACTGGAGCAGAACAAGCAGTTCGGTATCGGCATGAATAACGAGCTTTCCGCCGTGACCTTCGGCTTCTATGCCGCCGAGGAGCTTACCGCAGCAGACGGCTCTGTCATTCCTGCGGACGGACTGATTGAGATTCTGTCCCTTGACGAAAACGGGAAAGCCGTGCTCAAGAGCGATGTCCCCTTCGGCAGCTACTATGTCAGAGAAATCAGCACCGACAGCCACTATATGCTCTCCGATGAGAAGTACCCTGTGACCTTCGCCTATGCCGGTCAGGAAATCCCCGTTTTGGAGCTTGCCGTCAATGACGGAAAGAGCATTACCAACGAGATGATCTACGGAGAGATCCACGGCATGAAGAAGGATGAGGACGGCAAGGCGCTGGCCGGAGCTACCATCGGTCTGTTCCTTACTGACGGCACAGAGCCTGTCCTGACCACCGTTTCTGCAGAGGACGGCAGCTTCACCTTTGCGGACATCCCTTATGGCGAGTATGTGGTTCGTGAAATCGCTGCGCCGGAGGGCTATGTAATGGATGACACGCCTTATACCGTGAAGGTAGATCAGAACGGCGCTGTGGTCGAGATCGAGATCACCAACAAGCTCATTCGCGGCAGCGTTCAGCTGACCAAGGTGGATAAAGACTATCCCGATCATCACCTGAGCGGCGCAGTCTTTGAGGTGTACCGTGACGGAAAGCTCGTGGGCCAGATGGAGGAGCTGTCCGACGGCGTCTACAAGCTGGATGATCTGCCCTACGGCGATTACACGCTGAAGGAAACCGAAGCACCCAAGGGCTTCGTTCTTGATGAGAAGACCTACAGCTTCTCCATTAAGGAAAACGGCAAGACGGTCATCGTGGAAACCGAGGCCGGAAAGGGCTTTGTCAACCAGGCACAGACCGGAGGCATCCGCATTGAAAAGACTTCGGATGACGGCGTGCTGAAGGGCTTTACCTTCCGCGTGGAGGGCTCGGATATCACCGGCAATGCCTTCAGCAAGGACTTTGTGACCGATGAGAAGGGCCAGATTCACATTGAGGGGCTGCGCATCGGTGATTATGTGATCTCCGAGGTGTCCAACAAAGCCAACGAAAAGTATGAGCTTCCCGCAAATGTCACCGTAACCGTTCACGAGGGAAAGACGGTCGTTGCCAAGTTCCATAACAAACTCAAGCCTGTTACGGATATTCCCAAAACCGGAGATACCACCAATATGCCTCTTTGGGCGGCACTTGCCGGTATCTCTGCAATCGGCGCAGGTGCAGCGGCCTTCTTTACCTTCCGCAAAAAGAAGGAGGTAGGCAAGCATGAACGCTAAGGTCATTATCGGCATCGGCCTTGTGGTGTTTATCATCGCAGGGCTGGTCGTTCTTCGCCTGAAGAACAGAAAGTAAAACGGCAAGGGGCGGCATCTTTTTACAGATGCCGCCCCGCTTATAAAAGGAGACGCTATGGAAGAGACAAGAAAAATCGGAGATTACTCCGTAAAGTATTCCATGTATATCGGGCACAAGGATATTGCTCTGGGCGAGAATCCCAACGCCGACAAGGATGAACGGTATATGTGCTGCTTCGTAGAGACCAACGCCATTTTCGAGCGCTATTCCGGAGTGCTGGTCAGCGACGATTTTGCGGAGATTGCAAAGGTGTTCGGCCAGCGCGTAGCGGATGCAGCCGAGGAGATCATCCAGGAAAACGAAAGAGCCTGTCAGGAAGTCGGCATGAATGAGGAACTCATGGCAGAAAGCTGTGCGCCGGTTTCCTACGAAGATTCCATTGAGAACAAGGTGGTTGTCGTCAAGGGCAGCATTCTCCGGCCTGAGTTCCGTCATGCCAATCACCAACTTATGCTGTGTACCGGTGGCTTCGGCGCGCAGGCAAATGCGCGAGGCCGTACCTGCTGCTGCATTTCTCTGTACGACGGGAGAAAGACCTCCTTTTACCGCACGGATTTTCTCGGCGTCATGGATGAAAAGAAGCTTCCCGAATGGGCGCAGAAGGGCTTGGAGAAAGCGAAAGAGATGCACGCGCAGGAAAAGAAACCGACTAAAGAAAGAGGTGACGCAAGATGATCGAGTATGAAAAAAGAGCAATGATCGAGGCGGAGGACAAATATACCTTTCGCCAGAGCACGCAGATTTCCATGCAAACCGGACTGATCGGCCACCTCCGGGCAGACATGGATACAGACGGCAACGGCTTTTTCAGCAGCTGGTTTGATTTCCGGGAGGAGCTGAAAACCGATGAGTTCAAGGCAGAGTTTGATGATGTAATCAACTCTCTGCGTGAGGAAGGCGACATTCTTCATAACCGCAGGGCGCTTGCCAAGTACTGCTATTGCACACCCCAAAGCCGGATGCAGGAGGAGCCGGGTTACTATGGCGTTCGTGTGGATACCGAAAAGTATACCTACCTTCTGCGCCTGAACCCGGACAGGGGCGAATACAACCTGTACTGCTATTGCTATCGCCGGGATTGGCTCGATCAGCACCTGAAGGACGCAGAGAAAGGAATCCGTTTTATTGACAGCCATTACAAGGAGCTGTTTCGCATTCCGGATGGCGGCAAGGTGAAAATCCACTATTCGTGGAATGAAGAGCAGATCCGCACCTGCCGGTATATCGACGATTACCATGTGGAGATCGGGAGCAAAATCTATCACATCTGCGAGTTTGCCGAGCGCATGGAATACGGCGGCCATACCTGCGAGCCGATTCGGGACAACCTGCCCGAGCAGTGCTACAGCGTCCTTTCCGGCAGCGACGAAATCATTATCATCAAGCGCGGTGAAAAGGGCTACTTCAAGACGGACATTCCCGTTACCGACAAGGACGAAGCCCGGAGCATCGTGAATGAGTACAACACAAAGCTCGGCGTCAGCCGAGCGCAGGAAGAAGCGATGAAGGCCGGCTCTATGTTCGGCTTTCAGGTGCCCGCCGCTGACCCGAGAAATTATGACGCAGACGGAAAGCCCGTGATGCCGAAGGACAGAGGTGATGCACGATGAGTAAGGACGATTATCGTATCTGGTCTAATGCCGACCTTGACTATGAGGAGTGGAAAGATTGGATGGAGGAAGAATATCCGACGCTTTCCGATGACGAGCGCGTCGCCATGATGTATGAGGAAAACGGGCACTACCTTGAGGACGAACGGCTCAATCTGGACATTCAACTTTCCCAGCCCATTCTGGTTGTTGCCGATCTGGGACTTTGGAATGGCAGGCGCACGGGATACAAAGAAATTCCCAGCGGCAATATCCGGGACTGCCTTTACTCTGATTACGACTACACCACATGGTATGTGGACCGAAACGGAGATTTCCGGTGCGATGACACCCACCATGACGGCACAAACCATTATCTCTATCGGGTATATAAGGACAATGTTTCCCAGGCGCAGAAAGACCGGCTCAAAGAAAAAATCTACAACGGCACAGCCACCAGGGCAGACATTGTCCGTGTCACCCGCAGGCTTGGCGATGAGATCGGAAAAGTGTACGGCTGGAGCTTTCCAACCAGGCAGAGAGAACGAGGTGAGGCACGATGAACCACCACTGGAAGGAGGAAAAGTATTTGAGCGTTGATACGAGCAAAGAGATAGATGTGTTTTATCCAGACCTGAACGACGGCAAGATTCAATGGGTGCACTACGATACTACGCAGTCGCTGGTTGAAATCTGTGTTTTTAATAAAGAAACGATACGGGCGGTGAATGCCGCTTGCTGGGAGGCGACTGAGGCATTTCAAATGATTCGCGAGGTCACCAGTCGTTTCCTGCTGAGGCCTGGTATGGACGGCTATGAAGATGCCATAATCCGCATGAGAAGCGACAAGCCCGCAGCTATTGGTTGCAGCTATCTTACTCTGGATCGATTGGAACAGTTCTTGGAGGCTGGAGAGCTTCTAAACAGTTACTGTATGCGGGAATTTTGGCGCAAAGCAAATTTCTCTGACTTGCGCAAGGTTGACTTGGGTCATAAAACGCTGGAAAGAGGACATACATTGCGGGTCTACGCGAATCTGGAGGATTGCCATATTGGGGTTTATTTGGACGGAAAGATTCTGGGTATGCGGCAGTTCGATTCGCTGCGAGAGATGAATCATACGGCGCTTTCGGAGATCTCCTTCAGCGACCTCATGCAGATGCCGGAATGGGCCGTTGCGCAGCACATTGGTATGGAAAAAAAGCAAGCCAATCCGGTAGCACGAATTGACTATTTGGACTTTCGGGGCAAGGTGGTCGAATGCACCGAATACATGGATGAGACAGCTTTTCTGACCGATCTAAAAAATCAGCTGGATTGCGGTGTGCCGCTGTGCGTTGTCCTGTACCGAGACCGGAACGGCAAGACGATTTCCCGTGCGTTTCTGAACGACCTGGATACCCTGCCCAAGGGGCTTTTCGTAGAGGATGATCCCCATAGAAAGCCGAAGGAAAGGGGTGAAGCACGATGAGGGTAAATGCCATGACAGAGAAGTTTGAGGATGTGACGGTTCTGGGGCATCCCATGCTTTTTACCTGCCTGCGGGTAGACCGTGATACCGTTCCACAGGGCATGTACATGTACGAGGTTCGCCACGATGATGACCAACAGGGCGAGCCGGTTCAGATTGCTAACTGGATCATGGTGAATCATTGGGGAACGTTGATTTCCAATAGACCCATTCGCTTGGAGCCCCGACCGGATGGGAGAAACGCCTACCGCGACATTGATCCTGAAAACGATTGGAACTATGAGGGCACGCTTACTACCGTGAAGGAATACATGGAGAAGAATCCACCGGCGGTTCATAAGCAAAAAGACCACGAACCTGCGAGATAAGGAGAAGCTATGGATAAGAAGAAAGCCATCTGCGAGTATCTCCGTAAAAATCATATTGGCAAAGAAAATGCCATCCACAGCAAGGAGCTTGAAAAGCTGTTTCTGCTTGACGGACGAAATATTCGCCGCAAGATCAGCGCCTTGCGACAGGATGGCTTTCCTATTTGCAGCGATGAAACGGGCTACTATTACGCAGATAACCAGAAAGAGATCAATACCACCGTCTACCGGTTGAATGAGTTGGTGACCAAGGTGTCCAACGCCAGAACCGGGCTTTTATTTGCATCGATCCTCGGAGAGAATGCGCAGACCGTTGAGGTCACGATCAAAGTAAGATAAGGAGGGAGTTCCCATGCCGAGCAAATACAGAATCATTTTGGAGATGGCGTCCCAGACTGCCAGGGATATTGCCTCCAATGCCGACCGATATACCGATTTTCTGATTACGGCGGCAAACAACTACAAGTACAGCTTTAAGGAGCAGCTGCTCATCCATGCGCAGAAGCCAGATGCAACGGCGTGTGCGGAAATCGACACATGGAATAAACTCGGCAGATGGGTAAACAAGGGCACGAAAGGCGTCGCGCTGTTGATCGACAGAGATGTTCCCTACAAGCTGAGACATGTCTTTGATATCTCCGACACCAACAGCCGTGCCGGAAGGAACATCACCCTTTGGCAGATGAAGCCGGAGTACGAATATGCGGTATCGGAAAGCCTTCAGGCCAGCTTCGGTGATGTGGAGGAGCCGCGAGATTTCCCGCACCTTCTCATGGATATTTCCGGTTATGCCGTGGAGGATAATCTTTCAGATTATCTCATGGAGCTGAACGCTGTCAAAGCCGGCAGCTTTCTGGAGGAGCTGGATGACACAAGCCTTGAGGCGTGGCTGAAAACCACGCTGAAAAGCAGCGTCGCTTTTATGGCGCTCTCCCGTGCAGGTTATGAGCCGAGGCGGTATTTTAACCGGGAGGATTTCAGCCATCTCTTTGATTTCAACACCGTGGAGGTTATCTCCGTGCTCGGTGCCGCCGTCAGCGATATTTCTGAGATGGTCATCCGTGAAATGGGAGAAACCGTCAAGGAAATGGAGAAGGAGGAAAAGCGGAAAATTCGCACATTTGCGCAGACCGGTCCTTCTGCGTATCATAAGAACCGAACAGAAAACAAGGAAAGGAGCAACGAACATGGAACTGACCTATACGATGCAGGGGGACTATCTGATTCCCGATCTGACCGTGCCGGAGAGCCCGAAGCTTGGGAAGTATGGAACGCTGCGGCGGACATTCCTCCGCAAACACCGGGATGGGATCTACACCGGGATGCTGCTGAACGGAACACTGAACAGTCATCTGGAGGAAGTGGACCGGCAAGCCAACGAGATGATGGAACGCCTGACCCGACAGATGGCAGAGAAGCAGGGCGTGACGGAGCGCCTGAAAGCGGAGGATCAGATGCGGTGGGTGCAGATGATGAACTCTATTCGTCACTCGGCGGAGGAAGTGATTCTGAACGACCTGATCTACGCGTAACGCTCCCCACAGTTGAACAGCAGCAGGAAATTATCGCAGAAGCGGAGGAAGAAAAATCCTCCGCTTTTGCTATTTCTCAGGAGGACATCGACGCCATTCTGACACGGGGCAGCGGCATCCATCAGGGCAAATTCCGCATCTATGAGCAGTTTCTCAAACAGGAGTCTCCCGAGAGCAACATCACCTTTTTGAAAAACGAATATGGCATCGGCGGCGCGTATCCTGCAATTTCCGGCAGAAATCTCGATGAAAGCCACGACGCCAAGGGAATCAAAATCAGCAGAGGCAGAATCTCTCGGCCCGATGCAGAACTGCTTTTGCGGTGGAATAAGGTCGAGAAGCGGATCGGGGAGCTAATCCGAGCCGACCGCTATTTGAGTCAGGCCGAAAAGGACGACTATCCCGCCTACCGGGAGCAGGCAGAAGCTCGGAGGAAACGAGGTGAAATCTCTGATGAGTTCCGGTCGATTGTCTATGATTACAATGACTTCGTGACGCAGCTTGGTGAGGAAAGCAAAGCGCTGAATCTGTATTATTTGTCAAGCTGCTGGGGTGCGTTCAGCGTGGGCGAAAAGAAAATGCACGCCCGTACAGCGGAGGGTGACTTCATCCTCCCCATGATGTGCGAGGCAATGAATTCGATCATTGCGGACAACACCCACCTGACCGCAAGATGCGAAGCCATGCTGGAAGCGTTGAACAGCGATGTGGCAAAGCCGCTTGAGCCGACCTTTGATGAGCTGAACCCTCCCCCGGAGCCCCGGAAGGAATACCGCTATCATCTCGGTGATACGGTCTATATCGGTACGCAGGAATACGAGCTGCTGTCTTTTGACGAGAAGAAGGTCGTCCTCTTCGATACGCAGTTCCCGCTGTTTAACAAGGAGCTGGCCCGTGAGGAGTTCGATAACCGGCTCAAGGAAAATCCACTGAATGACAAGCTGCTGCAAGCCGTGGAAGAACCCCCTGTCGCAGACAATACGAAGGCGAGAATATCCCTTGACACCGGCAGTAACAAGGTTCACTGGATTTACTTCAATCCCGATGCAGATGCAGGTGGACAGTATGTTTCCGGTGACCTTGATTTCTCTGTTTTTGAAGAGCTTGTCGAGCAGTATGACATTGCCAACCATCCGGAAAACGCCGCCGACTTCCGAAATGACCTTGAAGAAATGTCGGATCAGTTCCTTGCGGACATCAATACTCCGTTCTTCATGGAAGCTGAAAATGACTATGAGATGGACTGCGATTATATCGAGTTCACGCCGGAAAACCTCCTGAAGATTCACGAGGATATTCTGTCTTTAGAGGCAGACCGGGAAGCAGCGCGAGAGACTGACCGATATGAGGCGGAGTTTGGTGCGGACGGCACACGGGTATTCAGAGAAACGGAAGATTTGGCAGAAGACGATTCCGAAATTGAGAGCCTAACGGACGAAGAATTGGATGTTCTGCCCATCAGCACCGTCAAAGACGGCGAGGTCGTGACCTACCCCAATGCGGAGGCCTTGCTGGATGACCAGGAAGAAGCGCTCGCCCCGCCTCTACAAGTGAAAAGGCCTTCCAAGATCGCGCCTCATGTGCTGCACCCGGAGATCAACACCGAGTACCGAACCAACTTCCAAATCGAGAGCGATGATATCGGCGTGGGCACGCCGCTGGAACGGTTCTATCACAATATCCGTGCCATTCAGCTTCTGAATAAGCTAGATGCGGAAAGCCGGTTGGCGACACCCACCGAGCAGCGCGTGCTTGCCGACTATGTGGGCTGGGGCGGTCTCTCTGAGTTCTTCAAAGAGGACAATCCCCATTATACCGAGCTGAAGGCAGTGCTTTCCGATGAAGAATATGCGTCAGCAAGAGAATCTACGCTGACGGCCTTCTATACGCCGCCCGTGGTGATCAAGGCGGTGTACAGCGCCTTGGAGAATATGCACTTTCAGACCGGCAATGTGCTGGAGCCCTCCTGTGGCATCGGCAACTTTATGGGGCTTGTTCCCGAAAGCATGAATGACGCGAAATTCTACGGCGTGGAGCTTGACAGTATTTCCGGGCGAATTGCGCAGCAGCTTTATCAGAAAAACAGCATCGCAGTGCAGGGCTTCGAGAATACAAACCTTCCCGACAGCTTCTTTGACGCTGCAATCGGCAATGTCCCCTTCGGGCAGTTCAAGGTGCCCGACAAGCGCTACGACAAGCACAACTTTCTCATTCACGACTATTTCTTCGCCCGCACTTTGGATAAGGTGAGACCCGGCGGCGTGATCGCCTTCATTACCTCAAAGGGTACGCTGGATAAGGAAAATCCCAATGTCCGAAAGTATATCGCGCAGAGAGCCGACTTGCTCGGCGCTATCCGGCTGCCGAATGATACCTTCAAGGCCGCTGCCGGCACGGAGGTCACATCGGACATTATCTTCCTCCAAAAGCGCGACCGATTGGTGGATATTGAGCCCGATTGGGTGCATCTGGCCACCGACGCCAATGGCATCCGGATGAACGCCTATTTTGTGGACAACCCTGAAATGGTGTTGGGCGACATGCAGATGGTCAGCGGGCCTCACGGCATGGAGTCCGCCTGTATTGCTTATGAAAATGCAGAGCTTGGGGACCTCTTGCGGGATGCCATCCAGAACATTCATGCCGAGATTACCGAGCTTGAGTTGGATGACATAGAGGCGGAGGCGGAAGACCTTTCTATCCCCGCCGACCCGGATGTGCGGAACTTCAGCTTCACGGTGGTGGACGGCAAAATCTATTACCGGGAAAACAGCCGCATGAACCCCGTGGATGTTTCCGCAACTGCCGAAAGTCGTATCAAGGGCATGATCGGTATCCGAGACTGCGTCAGGACGCTGATCGAGTACCAGACGGAGGACTATCCCGATGCCGATATCAAGGCGGAGCAGGAAAAGCTCAATCGGCTCTATGACGACTTTAGCAAGAAATACGGGCTTATCAGCGGCAGAGCCAACAATTCGGCGTTCAATTCCGACAGCTCCTACTGCTTGCTTTCCTCGTTGGAGGTGCTGGACGATGAAGGCAACTTCCTCCGCAAGGCAGATATGTTCTCCAAACGAACCATCAAGCAGAAGGTAACGGTGCAGTCGGTTGACACGGCTTCCGAGGCCTATGCCCTGTCTCTTGCAGAAAAAGCGAGAATCGACATGCCATATATGTCGCAGCTTACCGGTAAAACAGAGCAGGAGCTGTTCGAGGATTTGAAGGGTGTTATTTTCCTCAACCCCATGCACATAAGCGAAGAGGACGGCAAGCCGAAGTATCTCCCTG
>OHAJ01002619.1_pt1 | contig 12018 bp, 8 predicted proteins | sample 1577101 | NCBI WGS metagenome assembly OHAJ01 (sample SAMEA3541531, study PRJEB24748) | human gut metagenome | biome: human gut; feature: human-associated habitat; material: faeces | place: China | collected 2012
AGCGGAGATCATTCCGTAAAGAATGAAACTGATACCACCGATGATCGCAGCCGGAAGAGAACTGATAATCTCTGCCATTTTCGGGATGAAACTTAAGATGATCGCATAAAAAGCTGCCAGACGGATAACCTTCGGATCATATACACGGCTCAGCGCCAGTACACTTGTATTCTCACCGTAGGTTGTGTTTGCTGGTCCACCGATCAGAGCGGAGAGAGCAGTTGCAAGACCATCACCAAGCAGTGTGCGGTGAAGTCCCGGATCTTCGATAAAGTTTTCTCCGACAGTTGCAGAGATGGCAGACATATCACCGATATGCTCCATCATGGAAGCAAGGGCGATCGGAGCCATAACCAAAATAGCGGAGATATTGAATTTACAGATAGAGAATTCAGGAACACCTACCCATGCAGCAGATGCGATATTTGTAAAATCAAGGATTGCGGAACCATCTGCATTTGTCATTCCAAGTGCATTGAAAATCAGTGCGGCAGCATAGGAAACAACAACACCCATCAGGATCGGGATGATCTTAAACATTCCTTTTCCCCAGATATTAAATACAATAATGGTAGCCAGTGCAATAAATGCAAGAAGCCAGTTTGTGGAAGCGTTGTTTATGGCAGAGCCGGAAAGACTTAAACCGATACAGATAATGATCGGACCTGTTACAACAGGTGGAAGGAAACGCATAACTTTTTTTACACCTGCAAGACGGATGATAAGAGCAAGTATTAGATAAAGTAAACCTGCTACGACGATACCGCCACATGCGTAGGAAAGTTTGTCTGCGTTGGACATATCGGCAAAAACGCCGGTGTCAAGATTTGCGATAGTTGCAAATCCGCCTAAAAAGGCGAAAGATGAACCGAGAAATGCATGGCGGACTACGCCAAGCAGTTCGGCCTGGGCGAGTATACCGGCATTGAGATCGGCGGGGCGGGAAGCGCCGAGGCCAAGTGCCGCCAGCGCCGACGCTATCGGCGAGCGCATCCGGCAGCTGCATCAGCGGGCGCTGACGGCCCCGGACCCGGAGGAGGTGCTGTGTCTGCAGCGGCGCATCCGGGAGCTGATGCCCCTGCGGCGGCAGGCCCGTGAGCTGGCGTATCACACCGCCCACTACTATGACAGGGGGTGCCACCGCTATGCGGCATACCGTATCTGACGGCTCCGGCCGCTATGACCCGCTGGATATCGCCAGCCTGCAGCTGTGGCAGCAGGGACAGCAGGAGGACAACCGCCAGCAGATCCGGCGTCTGCTGGTGAATCTGCCCTTGGCGGTGGAGGAGGAGTTGACGCCCCGGCAGCGGCAGCTGCTGCGGATGCACTTCACCCAGGGCAAACGGGTCACGGACATCGCACAGGAGCTGGGGATCAGCAAGTCCACGGTATCCCGAACGCTGGCACGGTGTACCCAGCGGCTGTACCGCACGCTGCGGTATAGTCTGTAACAGGAAGCCCTTCGGGGCGGCACAAAGGAACAGGGCCTGCCGCATAGCGGTAGGCCCTGTTCCTATATACTTCTATATCCCGTTATCAATAGCCCTTGCGGCGGTCCACCAGCCGCTTCAGGGGCCGGCCGGCGATGTAGTTCTCAAAATCCTCGCAGAAGAGGGCCACCGCCGTATCCCGTGTGATGCCCAGCGACATGAAGCCGGAGAGATGAGGCGTCAGCAGGAGGTTTTTGGTGTTCCACAGGGGATGCTCCGGAGGCAGAGGCTCCGGGCGCACCACATCCAGCGCCGCACCGGCCAGCCGGCCGGCGTTCAGGGCCTCCATCAGAGCGTCCTGATCGACGGCGGTGCCGCGGCCCACGTTCACCACCACCGCCTCCTTGGGCAGCAGGGCGATGCGGCTGCGGGAGAGGATGCCCTCCGTCTCCGCCGTGCCGGGCAGGGCCATGGCCAGAATTTCCGTCTCCGGCAGCACCTGATCCAGCTGCGCCGTGGTGTACATGGCGTCGTAGGCATCGTCCACATGGCGGCCGCTGCGGGAGACGCCCACCACGGTCTTGGCTCCCATGGCCTTCACCCGGCGGGCAAAGGAGGTGCCGATATCGCCGGTGCCTAGCACCGTGACGCGGCTGCCGCAGACGGAGCGCATGGGGGGCTTCTCGTTGCTCCAATCGTGGCGGCGCATCCACTCCTGCACGGTGGGCATCTGCCGCAGCAGCATCAGCGTCACCATGACCATGTGCTCACTGATGGTCACGCCGTAGGCTCCGGAGGAGTTAGAGAGCATCACCTCCGGGCTGTGGTACAGGGCATCGTCCTTCCACTGATCCATACCGGCATAGGAGCAGCAGAACCACCGCAGGGCCGTGGCGGCCTTCAGCTCCTTGGGGGGGACGGTGCCGTAGATCACCTCATACTCCCCTGCCCGATCCTGAGGCAGGTGGCCCTCGGTGAAATAATCCACGGTGAAGCCGGCGTCCCCGGCCATCTTTTCGATATGGGTACGGTGGCTGTCGTCCAGATAATCCGCCACCACTGCAAGCTTTCTCATCATGAATATACCTCCCAGATTTTTTCTGCGCAGCGCATACCGTCCGCTGCGGCGGACAGGATGCCGCCGGCATAGCCCGCCCCTTCGCCGCAGGGGTACAGCCCCCGCAGCGCACTTTGTCCGCTCTCATCCCGCAGGATGCGTACCGGCGAGGAGGAGCGGGTCTCCACCGCCGTCAAAAGGGCATCCGGCTGGGCGTAGCCCCGGAGCTTCCGCTCCAGCAGGGGCAGCGCCTCCTCCATAGCCTCCGTGAGGAACGACGGCAGGCAGTCATGGAGGTCACACCACGTGACGCCGGGACGATAGCTGGGCAGCACCGCTCCCGGCCCCGTGGAGGGGCGATGGGCCAGAAAGTCCTCCACCCGTTGGCAGGGGGCCAAAAATCCGCCGCCTCCCAGCCGGAAGGCCGCCGCCTCCAGCTGCCGCTGCCACGCCACCCCCGCCAGGGGATGATCCGTGCCGAAGTCCTCCGGTGTGACGCTCACCAGCATCCCGCCGTTGATGTTCTCGCCGCTGCGGGCGTAGTGGCTCATGCCGTTGGTCACCACACGCCCCGGCTCCGAGGCTGCCGCCACCACCTGTCCGCCGGGGCAGACGCAGAAGGAGAACACGCCACGGCCCGCCGCCGTATGGCACGATAATTTATAGGTGGAGGCTGGCAGGCACGGATGACCCGCATACTGCCGGTACTGGGCGGCGTCCATGTCCCGCTGGCGGTGCTCGATGCGGACCCCCACGGCAAAGGGCTTGGCCTCCATGGGAACCCCGGCCTCGTACAGCATTTGGAAGGTATCCCGTGCGCTATGGCCCGGCGCCAGCACCACCGCCCGCACCGGCAGACGGTACGTCCCCTCCCCTGTCCGGACGTGCAGCCCCGTCAGGACGCCATCCCGGCTCTCCAGTCCCTCCAGCCGGTGGCCGAAGCGCACCTGCGCCCCCAGCGACAGCAGCTCCTGCCGCAGGTTTTTCAGTGCGATGTGCAGCATATCCGTCCCCACATGGGGCTTGGCATCCGTCAGAATACTCTCCGGCGCACCGCATCGCACCAGTTCCTCTAAGATCCACCGGTGGCGCAGATCCTTAGTGCCGGTGTTCAGCTTCCCGTCGGAGAAGGCCCCGGCTCCCCCCTCTCCGAATTGTACGTTGGACTCCGGGTCCAGCACGCCGGTGCGCCAGAAGGTCTCCACGTCCCGCTGGCGGGTAACGGTATCCTGTCCCCGTTCCAGCAAAATGGGGCGCAGGCCGCATCGGGCCAGCACCAGCGCCGCAAACAGGCCGCCCGGCCCGGCGCCCACCACCACCGGCGGCACCTCCGGCGGAGACAATATCTCCGGCAAAGCGTACCGCTCCGGGGCGTACCGGCTGACCCGCCGGTCCCGGCAGCGGCGCAGCACCTGCTTCTCCTGCCGCACCTCCGCCGCCACGGTGTACACCAGATGCAGCTCCTCCCGTGCGTCGATGGAGCGGCGCAGCACCTGCACCGACAGCACATCCTCCTCCGGGATACGCAGCAGCCGGGCTGCCTTCCGGTGCAGGGCCGCCTCCTTCTCCTCCGGGGTCAGCTTCAAGCCCTCCAGCTTCAGCACGGCGGCACCTCCTTTACAAAATGTTCAAAGAAAAATCCGTTTCTTAAAGCTTACATTAAGCTTTCCGGGTATGATAATAGACAAAGAAACGGAACGGCGCTAAACATCATAGCACAGTTCCCCGCCGTGGGCAATATCCCAAAAGGAGGTTTTTCATATGTCCAACGAGTTTCATGACGAGAACAACCTGTATCACTTCAGCTATCGTGATCCCAACGCAGAATCTCATACAGAGTCTGCGGCCGGGTCCACCGTGGAGCCCGCCGCCGATCCGGTGGTGACAGACACCCCGGTGCAGCCCAAGAAGCACCACGGCGGTGTAGGTCGTGTGGTGGCCCTGATCCTCAGCTGTGCCGTTATCAGCGCAGCCTGCGGCTTCGGCGGCGCCATTCTGGCCCAGAACGGCAGCCGCACCGGTAAGACCACCGTGCAGCAGAGCAACCGCACCGCCACTACCGTCAACGTCAAGAAGGTGGACGGACAGACGCTGATGAGTCCCGCCGAGGTGTACGCCTCCACGGTCAACAGTGTGGTCTCCATCAACTGCTCCGCCGTCTCCACCAACATCTTCGGCCAGCAGACCGAGTCCGCTTCCTCCGGCAGCGGCTTCATCTACACCGCCGACGGCTATATCGTCACCAATCAGCACGTGGTAGCCAACGCCAGCTCCATCAACGTCACCCTCTATAACGGCGACACCTATCCTGCCACGCTGGTGGGCAGCGACAGCGACTACGATGTGGCTGTGCTGAAAATCGATGCCAAGGATCTGCCGGCTGTGACTCTGGGCAGTTCCACCGACGTCAACGTGGGCGACACCGTGATGGCCATCGGCAACCCTCTGGGTGAGCTGACCTTCTCCATGAGTCAGGGCATCGTATCCTGCGTGAACCGTGCCATCAACGTGGAGGGCACCCCCTTCAACATGATCCAGGTGGACGCCTCCATTAACCCCGGCAACTCCGGCGGCCCCCTGATGAACCTGTACGGCGAGGTGGTTGGCATCGTGTCCGCCAAGTACTCCAGCTACGCCAATACCACGGTGGAGGGGTTGGGCTTCGCCATTCCCATCAACGATGTGCAGTCCATCATCAAGGACATCATGGAGAACGGCTCCGTCGGCAATAAGGCCTACATGGCCATCACCGCCGGCACCATGACCCAGCAGATGGCGGCACAGTATAAGATCAACGCCACCGAGGGCGTGTTCGTCTACTCCGTGGAGGACGATGGTGCCGGGGACAAGGCAGGGCTGAAGCTGGGCGACGTCATCACCAAGCTCAACGACACTCAGATCACCTCCATGGAGGATCTGTCCGCCGCCAAGAAGGGCTTCAAGGCCGGGGATACCGTGACCCTCACCGTTCTGCGTGACGGCAAGGAGATCACCACCCAGTTGACCTTCGACGCACAGCCCCAAACCACCGACGACACCGCAGACAGCAGCCAGAGCGGCGACAACAACTACAATAACGGCAATAACGGCTACAGCGGAAATGGGTACAGCGACCTGTACGACTACTTCTTCGGCCGTCATTGATCGATGAAATAACGAAGCTTTCTTCGAGTCTCTCTCTTTCTCATATGCAGCGGGGGCGTGTACCGTCTGGTACACGCCCCCGCTGCGCCGTTTTATGTACGAGGCTTCCGCAGGCCGCTCAGCAGCAGGGCTGCCGCACCGACGCCGGCGCAGCCGGTGAGCCACACGCTGGCGCCGTCCACTGCCTCCGCCGGATCCAGCAGCACCACGACCCCCACCACAAAGAGGAAGGCCAGCACGGCCCCTAAAACCGTCAGGGCGATCCGCCCGATCCTGCTCAGCGGCGGTGCAAGACGGCGACCGTAGTGCAGGCAGCACCCTCCGGCCATCGCCGGAAAGGCCGCCACCGCCAGCCAGATGATCCGGTCACCGGCGCTGCCCTCCCAGAGCCCGGCTCCCATGAGTATGGCGTAGGTCACCAGCGCCCAGCCGGCGATCCGTTGGGTTCTGCCGGTCTTTTCCAGCCGCCGGACCGCCTGACGGGCCTCCGGGACCTCCTGTGCCGCCTGACGGTACAGCTCCAGTGCCTTTCTCCGATCCCGTGGAACGCCCTGTCCCGCCTCATATAGGCAGCCCAGATCGTACTGCCCCAGCGGCAGGCCCCGACGGGCCGCCTCCTCGTACCAGTGAGCCGCTTGGGCGGCATCTACCGGGCAGCCGCTGCCCTTTTGGTAGCAGTATCCCAGCGCCACCGCCGCCGGGCCGTCTCCGCCCTCGGCGCTGCGCCGGAAGCAGTCGAAAGCCTTGGCCTCGTCCTTCTGGCAGCCCTTTCCCTTTTGATAACACCGGCCCGCCTGCCGCAGAGCGCCCATGTGTCCGGCCTGTGCCGCCTGCTGGTACAGCTCCAGCGCACAGGCCGGATCCTGCCCGATGGCGTCGCCGGAGAGCAGCATATTCCCCAGGGCATAGGCCGCCCTCACATGGCCCCGGCGGGCTGCCCGGTCATAGAGATCCGCCGCCAGATAGGGGTTGCGCTCCAGCCCGACGCCGTGCTCATAGCACCGGGCCAGCGCTGCCATGCCGTTGGGATAGTTCTGTCCCGCCGCACGGCGGTACTCCTGCGCCGCCTGCTTTTCATTCCGATCGATGCCCCGGCCGTCCTCCAAGTGCAGCCCCAGCAGGAACTGTCCACGGGCAAAGCCCTGCCCTGCCGATGCCCGGAACAGGGCCGCCGCCTTGCGGTCGTCCCGCTCTACGCCGAGGCCCTCCCGGTACAGCACGCCCAGATTACACTGCGCCGCCGCCATACCGGACTGCGCCGCCTGACGGTACAGCTCCGCCGCACGGTGGATGTCCTTCTCCACGCCACGGCCCGCCTCATAGCATAGCCCCAGCTCGTTCATGGCCCGGATGTTCCCCGCCGAGGCGGCCTGCTGAAAGAGCTCCGCCGCCTGCTTCTCGTCGGTCGCTGTCCCGTGACCGTACAGATAGCACAGCCCCAGCTGCATCACGGCGTCGGGATAGCCCGTCTGAGCCGCCTGACGGAACCACTCCACCGCCTGAGGCGGCGACTGATCCACCCCCATGCCGTCGTCGTAGCAGTGACCCAGGAACAGCTGCGCTCTGGGCAGACCCAGCTCCGCTGCCTGACGAAACAGCTCCGCCGCACGGCGATCGTCCTTCTCCACGCCCTTTCCGGCGTGGTGCAGCACGCCCAGAGCACACAGGCCCTCGGCGCTGCCGCCCTTCCCGGCCTCCTGATACAGAAGTGCCGCCTTTTTAGCGTCCTGCTCCACGCCGTTGCCGAACTCATAGCACAGGCCCAGCAGGAACTGCGCCCGTGGATGTTGCTGCTCCGCCGCTTGGGTGAAGAGCCGGGCCGCCTGCCCGTAGTCCTTCTCCACCCCCACGCCGAAGTAATACATGGCTCCCAGATTGCACTGTCCCTGAGCGTAGCCCTCCTCCGCCGCATGGCGGTAGCACTGGATGGCCCGGTCCAGATCCTTCTCCGTTCCCTGCCCGTTTTCGTAGCACACGCCCAGATCGCACACCGCCGGCAGATAGCCCAGCTTGGCACTCTCCTGAAACAGTTCAAAGGCCCGCACCGGGTCACGCTCCACGCCGGTGCCGTTGTCATGGCACACCGCCAGCCAGTAAAGGGCCGTGGGGTCGTCCGGTTCCGTGCGGCTGAACCATGCAAAGGCCTTGTCCGGGTCCTTCTTCACGCCGCCGGTACCGTAAAAATAATGCAGTCCCATCTGCACCGCTGCGGCGCAGTCACCATTCTGGGCCGCCTGGCGGCAGTTCTCCAGCCGCTCCTGCTGCTCCCGCCGGTGCTGATCCGCCAGGCGCAGCATCTCCGGGGAAAAGAACACCACATCTGCCTTTTCCGGCTGCCGGTTCTGCTCCATCCGTTCATCGCTCATATAGATACGCCTCCTTCCGAGGAATTTGTCATAATAGATGATTGTACCACACTTTTCGCCGCCGCGCAAATTCCCGCAGAAAGAAAAACGCCGGGCGGTGACCCGGCATTTTATAGGGTTCTGACAGAGCGCCGGGGCGGCAAAAGCCGCCCCGGCGGATGCGATTTGACAGGCTTAAAGCTGTTTCTTTCTCCGGCCATGGGCCCGCTGGCAGGCTTTTACGATCTCCACCACGGGGATCACCAGCACCGCCAGACCCAGCGCAATCCCGTACTCCGTCCAGCTCACCGGCGTAAATCCGAAGGCGTTGGCGATGAAGGGTACCTCCAGCACCACGGTGGTCAGCAGCAGACTGCCGATCATGGCCAACCACAGCACCTTGTTGTGACTGGGCAGGCTGAACACGCTGCGCCGCTGAGAGCGCATATTGAAGCTGTGGAAGATCTCGCACATACTCATGGTCAGGAAGGCCATGGTCATGCCGTCGTCGGAGACGCCCTTGGGCATTTCGAAATACCCCACCTCCATGCAGTGGCCGATGATGTAGGAGACCAATGTGATAACGGTAATGAGGATGCCCTGATAGGCGATGTCCCAGCCCAGACCACCGGCGAAAATGCCGTCATCAGAGGGACGGGGCGGCCGCTCCATCACGTCCGGCTCCTCCCGCTCCAGGCCCAGTGCCAGCGCCGGGAAGCAGTCGGTGATAAGGTTGATGAACAGCAGATGCACCGGGTTCATCAGGGTAAAGCCCAGCAGCGTAGCCACGAACACGCCCAGCACCTCGCTCATATTGGAGGCCAGCAGGAACTGGATGGCCTTGCGGATATTGTCGTAGATACGGCGGCCCTCGCCTACGGCGCCCACGATGGTGGCAAAGTTGTCGTCGGCCAGCACCATATCCGCCACATTCTTGGTGACGTCGGTGCCGGTGATGCCCATGCCCACACCGATGTCGGCGGACTTGATAGACGGGGCGTCGTTGACGCCGTCGCCGGTCATAGCCGTCACGGCCCCCCGCTTGCGCCATGCGTTAACGATGCGGACCTTATGCTCCGGCTGTACACGGGCGTACACGCTGTACTTCTCCACCTCCTTGGCCAGCTCCTCGTCGCTGAGGCTGTCCAGAGCGCTGCCGGTAACGGCCTGCGAGGGATCGTCCAATATCCCCAGCTCCTTGGCGATGGCCACGGCGGTATCCTTGTGGTCGCCGGTGATCATCACCGGCCGGATGCCTGCCGTGCGGCACTGCTGGATGGCGGCCTTCACCTCCGGACGCACCGGGTCGATCATGCCCGCCAGACCCACGAAGCACAAATCTTGCTCCAGATACTCCGGGCTGTCGTCCTTGGGCAGGCCGCCCTCCCACAGGCGGATGGCCGCCGCCAGCACACGCAGAGCCTTATCCGCCATGGCCTTGTTCTGCGCCAGAATTTCCTGACGCTTCTCCTCGGTCATGGGCAGCATTTGGCCGCTCTCCTCATATCGGGTGCAGCGGCGCAGCACCTCATCCGGTGCGCCCTTGGTGTACTGAATGAAGCCGTTATCCATGCGGTGGATGGTGGACATCATCTTCCGGGAGGAGTCGAAGGGAGCCTCCGCCGCACGGGGCTGCTCCTGCTCCAGCCGGTTCTTATCCAGCCCGCTGTCCACGCCGAAGCGCACCAGCGCCGCCTCCGTGGGCTCGCCCTGTACCGTACCGTCGGGGTTCTCCACGGCGTCGTTGCAGAGGGTCATAGCGGTACCCAGCAGTCCCTCCGGGCCGGTGTGCTCCACCACCGTCATTTTATTCTGTGTGAGGGTGCCGGTCTTATCGGAACAGATGACCTGCGTGCAGCCCAGCGTCTCCACCGCCGTCAGACGGCGGATCACAGCGTTGTGCTGGCTCATCTTGGTGACACCGATGGAGAGCACCACCGTCACCACCGTGGCAAGGCCCTCCGGAATGGCGGCCACCGCCAGCGACACCGCCACCATGAAGGTCTCCAACACGCTCTCCAGTGTCAGGGAACCCGCCACCAGCAGGTCAAATACAAAGATGAACACGCAAATGGCCAGCACCATCTTGGACAGGGTGCTGCCCAGCTGGGTCAGCTTGCGCTGCAGGGGCGTCTCCTCCTGCTCCGTCTGGGCCAGCACACCGGCGATCTTGCCCATCTCCGTGTCCATGCCCGTGGCGGTGACCACCATGCGGCCCCGGCCGTATACCACCGCCGAGCCCATGTAGGCCATGTTCTTCCGGTCGCCCAGCGACACTTGTTCCCCGGCGAGGGGCTCTGTGAATTTGCTGACGGGGACGCTCTCGCCGGTGAGGGCTGCCTCCTCGATCTTCATGGAGGCGCTCTCCAAAATGCGCCCGTCCGCCGGGACGGCGTCGCCCGCCTCCAGCAGCACCACGTCGCCGGGCACCAGCAGGCGGCTCTCCATAGTCACCTGCTGCCCGTCCCGCAGCACCTTGCAGGTGGCGGCAGTCATAGTCTGGAGGGCTTCAATGGCGGCCTCCGCCTTGCTCTCCTGCACCACGCCCAGAATGGCGTTCAGCAGCACCACCAGCAGGATGATGATGACCTCCGTAAAGCTCTCGTGGGACAGGATATTGGTCACGGCGGACACCGCTGCCGCCGCCAGCAGGATCAGCAGCATGGGATCCTTCAGCTGCTGCACGAACCGCTGAAACAAGGTCAGCTTCTCCGCCTCCTTCAGGCGATTCTCTCCGTGCTCCCGAAGGCGCTTCTCCGCCTCCTGCGCCGAAAGGCCCTGCCGGTCTGTCCGCAGGCCCTCCAGCACCTGTTCCTTTGTTTGGGTGTATTCCTTTTGCATCCAACCACTCCTTCTTCGGGGGTCCTCCCCCATCTCCATTTTACCCACCCGGCGTAACAAAAAAACTCATGCGCAGGCCGAAGCCCACGCATGAGTCTCATTCTTTCAAAGCAGTCCGGGCGCCTGAACGCCGGTTTGACGAAACTGCCTCACTCCGCAGGCTGCGAAGTGGAATTACTCCCCCAAGGTGGAAGATGTTCACTTGACTGGTACATAATATACCCATTTTGGGACCATTTGTCAAGTGGATATCCGTCCTGCCTCTGTCCACTTTGGTCGGATGTTGACAAGCTTCCCCTTTCGTGATACGATACTCCCGCACTTCGACAGCTTTCGACGAAGGGCAACAGAGAAAATCATATGAAACGAAAGGATGGTAGCTATGAACTATCTGAACATCAACCTGGGTGCTTTCGGCATCATCGCCACGATCCTCGCTATCGCCGCTACGGTGGTAGCTTTTGTGATGATCGTACCGGAGAGCAAGCGGGAGAAGCTGGGCCGCTTCGGCAAGTTCCTCCACGACGCTGTGAACTTTAAGTTCCTGATTGTGGAGAAGATCCTGCAGGCTCTGTACATCTTCGTGACGGCCTACGTCATTCTGTGCGGCTTCTTCATGCTGTTCATGGCTCCGGAGACTTGGACCGGCCGTCACTGGCTGGGCGGCTACGGCATCCTGCTGATGGTGCTTGGCCCCATTGCGGTACGTCTGTGCTATGAGCTGCTGATGATGGCGGTCCTGCTGCTGAAGAACGTCATCTCCATCAACCGCAAGCTGAAAAACCAGAACGAGCGCAGCGCCGACGCCGACCTGTTCGCCGTGCCGGAGCTGCACCGTACCCAGCCCGCTAAGCCCGTTGCTCCGGCGACGCCCGTGGCTCCTGCGGCTCCTGCCCAGCGGTCGACTCCCTTCCAGCCCGCTGAGCAGGCGGCTCCCGTGGCGCCCAGCTTCTGCACCCGCTGCGGCGCTCATCTGGATGAGAATGGCCACTGCCCCAACTGCGATCAGGAGTAAGCTTTTCTTGGAAAGCGTTTTTTAGAACAACAGTCCCTCCACCTTATGGTGGAGGGACTGTTGCTTGCTGTGGCTATGGGGGCGTTTTTTATATTTTGTCTCCGGTGGGTAGCTTTCTGCCAATAGCGGCAGAAAGTCTACACCGTCGTGTCAGCCGATTTCCAGCCACGTTGTGGCATGGAAACC
>OHAJ01002632.1_pt1 | contig 11998 bp, 8 predicted proteins | sample 1577101 | NCBI WGS metagenome assembly OHAJ01 (sample SAMEA3541531, study PRJEB24748) | human gut metagenome | biome: human gut; feature: human-associated habitat; material: faeces | place: China | collected 2012
ATATTTTGGAAAGTCTTGAAAGTAAATGATTCGGAATATATTAGATTCTTTTCATCGAAAGTGCTGCCATAGTTATATCTTAGAACAGAACCTTTGTCTGTAAGTGCATGGAATTTTATGCAGGATGATATAAACTATGTTCCTTTTGAGATAGAACGCAGGCACGGAGGAAGTATTAAAAAGAGAGATTTGGTTTGGGTTAATATAGATTTGTTACAAATGGGTGTCGGTGGAGATAATAGCTGGGGGGCTCAAGTTCATCCGGAATATACGATTACACCTCTTCCCCGGAAGTATAGCTTTGTTATACAGCCGGTCGATACCTCAGAGAGCATAAGTAAACAGGCACGTCAAATATGGTTTTAACTAAAGAATAGAGATGATGAAAAAACTGATAATGAGAATTTGCGGATTAGTTGGGGCGGTTATGTTTTTTATAAACTGCTCGGAGCGGAAACCGGTGGCTTATAATTCTTTGGTGCATGAATATGGAAATATTCTCGACATAGCTTACACTCCCAATGATTCGGCTTTTGGTAGAGGATGGTTTACAGACGCCGGTTCCTGGATGGGATTTACCCTTCCGCAAAAAGATCACTGGGTGAACGGTTTCTGCGGTCCGTTCAGTCTGGACATGAACCGGCGCCAATGGATGGCGCAATCCGCTGTCACCGTAGGTTATAACGATGATGCAAATGCAGTATTCACTCCGGACTCCACTTGTTATTTCCCGGGAGAGTTATATCTTTCGGCAAGTTCAGAGGAAGGTAAAATCATTCAACGCTTGAATTTTTTAGATGCTTCTACCGCATTGCTCCGCATTCACTCCGATGCAGGAAAGGAACTCTCCTTAACTGCCAGCCAATGGGGAAAAGAGATACAAGTCCAAACAGACCAGAATACCGTCATCGCCCGTCATCCCTCCGGTGAGATTGTAGCATTAACTTTTACCCCGGATGTTAGCGTAAAGGGCACTGACAATAATTACCAGGCAAAAATCAATGGCAGCGAACACGACACCTACGTAGCCATTTCTTTCTATACCGGAGAAAAAGAACTTTCTGCCGGATTACAGAAAGCACAATTGGCTCTAAGCAATCCGCAGGAAGGGCTCAAAGCCAACAAAGAACGCTGGGAAGGTTATCTCACCAAGATTCTGCGCAAAGATATGAAACCTGAGTATGACCGTATCGCCGTGAAAGCAGTTGTTACACTTATCAGCAACTGGCGTACCCACCGTGGCGGATTGCTCCACGAAGGAATTGTTCCGAGTCATGCCGCATACTACTTCGTAGGATTCTGGGCTTGGGACACCTGGCGTTTCTCTGCCGCCCTGGCAAAATTCGATCCTGAACTTGCCAAAGACAACATCCGCGCCATGTTTGACTACCAGCAACCGGACGGCATGATTATAGACTGCATCTACACCGATCCTGCCGAGAACAATGCACGCGACAGCAAACCTCCTCTCGTATCCTGGGCTGTAGACGAAATATTCACCCATACCAATGATACGGCATTCATCAGCGAAATGTATCCGCAATTGATGGCATACTACAAATGGTGGTACAACAAGCGTGACCATAACCGCAACGGTATGTGTGAATACGGTTCCACCGATGGTACACTGGAAGCGGCAGCATGGGAAAGCGGCATGGATAACGCCATCCGTTTCGATGATGCCAAGATGCTGAAAAATGACGGTGCGGAGGATGCATGGAGCATGGATCAGGAAAGTGTTGACCTGAATGCCTATCTGGCTTTGGAATGCAAGTTATTGAAAAAGTTCGCCGGTATTTTGGGAGTAACTTTCGATGGTCCGGATTACAGCAGCCAGGTAGCCGATTATTTCTTCGACAAAGAAAAAGGTTTCTTCTTCGATCGCCGCTTAAAAGACGGAAGCTTCATACAGGAACCGGGATGCGAAGCATACACCCCCTTATGGACAAAAGTTGCCACGGCCGATCAGGTAAAAGCCATGCTGCCCCTGCTGACCGATACAGCCAAGTTCTCTACATACATTCCCTTCCCCACAGTGGCAGCAGACAATCCGAAGTACAATCCTCGTGGCTACTGGCGCGGTCCTATCTGGTTGGACCAGACTTACTTCGCTATCCGCGGCCTGCGCAATTATGGATATAACAAGATGGCGGATGAATACACCCTCCAGGTATTCGACCGTCTGCAAGGCTTGAAAGAAGGCGCACCGATACATGAAAACTATGGCACACACACCGGTGAATTGTTAAAAGCTCCCCATTTCAGTTGGAGTTCGTCACATTTGCTGATGTTATATGATGATTATGGCAAATAAACTCTCTCTTTTTACCTTAATATAAATAATACAATACCAAGGAGGGCTGCACTCGTGATGAATGCGGCCCCCTGCTTTTACAGCCATCAAAACTTATGAAAAATAGATTCAGTGAATATTTATTCCTAACTTTGCGACATTAAATAACAATAACCATAATGATTAGAAAAATTAAAGTTACAGATTATCCACGCTTGATGGAAATTTGGGAAAGTGCTGTATTGAGTACGCATGATTTTCTTAAAGAGGAAGATTTTATATATTACAAGGGACAACTTCCGGTATATTTCCAGTATGTCAATCTATTCGGATTTGAACAAGAAGGAATCTTAATCGGGTTTATGGGAATTGCAGAAGGAAATCTTGAAATGCTATTTATTGACAACAATTATCGAGGCACAGGAGTAGGGAAAAAATTAATTACTTATGCCATCGATAATTTACAAGTAACAAAAGTCGATGTGAATGAGCAGAATATTCAAGCTGTCGGCTTTTATAAACATATAGGATTTAACATATATAAAAGGTCAGATTTGGATGGAGAAGGTAAAGCATATCCTATTTTACACATGCAATTGTAACACCCGAATAAAATTCACCGTAATGAAAGAACCTCAAAATGGCAAAGTTTAAGGTAACAACAGCCAACGGTTTCAACCGGGAATTTACTTAAACCCTCATCTATCATATATCATGTTACAGGTGTAAGATTATATATCTTCCGGCTGCAACATGATATATCCTTCAGCCTATACATCCGTATGTGTTCACACTTCACAACAGGAAACTTCAAAACATCTGCCCCTTTTTTAAAAACAACAGGACATATTAAAAAAACATCAAGAGCTTTTATTAATACGTCCCGTTGTTTCTCCTGTTTCTTTATATACACATAGCAAAACACTTATTTTTCCTTCAGAAGTTTCAGCCTCTCCGCAAACGCTTTGTTCATCGGCATTCCGGCTGAAGAATTGATACCTCGAAATCTTTCAGACTGAAAAAAAATCCTTCAGCGTGCCCAATGGCCGGAAGGTGAAAAGCACGCAGGTACATAGGGAAAACTCCGAAGATGCCGGAAAGTACACAGCCATAGCTGAAAAAACGTATATGCCGGCTGAAAGAATAAATACCCGGCTGAAGAATTTTAAAAGCCAATCCTTCAGCCGGAAATCCCATGAACAGGGAGTTTGCGGAGAGGCTGAAACTTCTGAAGGATTTTTGGGGCAATTCTTCGGGAGGGGCATATTTTCTACCGGAAGAGAAATATGCCCACAGAAAAGAACATAAAAAGACGCAAGAAACCGGGATGCCTGATATCTTGTTACAAGATGCGGCAAATCTTGTGAGAAGTTTCTCCCAATCTTGTGGGAAGTTCCGCTGATTCTTGTTATACAAAAAAAAGCCTGCCATTAATATAATGTTTATCAATGGCAGGCGACTTATTTCGTTTGGAGAAATCAAAACATCCTGCTGACGCGCTCAATGCCGGCAGCCAGCATATCTATCTCCTCCTTGGTATTATACAAACCGAAAGAAGCACGCACGGTTCCCTCAATCCCCATACGAATCATCAAAGGCTGAGCACAATGATGCCCGGTACGTACGGCAATGCCCAGACGGTCAAGCAACGTACCCATATCCAAATGATGAATATTTCCTACCAAGAAAGAAATGACACTGCTCTTATGCTCAGCCTCTCCGAAGATACGCATTCCGTTTATTTCTTTCAGACGCTGCATGGCATATAGGGTCAGTTCATGCTCATGGGCGGCAATGTTCTCCATACCAATGGCAGATACATAATCCAACGCTTTTGCCAAGGCGGTAGTGCCGATATAATCGGGAGTTCCCGCTTCAAACTTAAACGGCAATTCATTAAAAGTCGTTTTCTCGAAGCTGACACTTTGTATCATCTCGCCTCCCCCCTGGTAAGGTGGAAGCTTATCCAGCCACTCTTCCTTTCCATAAAGCACCCCCACACCGGTAGGACCATATATCTTATGTCCGCTGAAAGCAAAAAAGTCGGCATCCAAATCCTGAACATCCACTTTCATGTGAGGAACACTCTGCGCCCCGTCAATCAAAACGGGAACACCGTGTGCATGGGCAGTCGCAATCATCTCTTTCGCCGGATTGACAGTGCCCAACACATTACTTACATGAGCGAAACTCACCAGCTTGGTCCGTTCCGAAAAGAGTTTCTCATATTCATCCAACAACAGTTCTCCCCTGTCATTCATGGGAATCACTTTCAGCACGATTCCTTTACGCGCAGCCTGTAACTGCCAAGGTACAATATTGCTGTGATGCTCCATGACAGAAACAATCACTTCATCGCCTTCCTTCATCTGACTGTCGGCAAAAGAAGAAGCCAACAGGTTGATACTCTCCGTCGTGCCCCGTGTAAACACGATTTCATTGCTACTGCGTGCATTGATAAAACGACGTACAGTCTCACGAGAAGCTTCATGCAACTCGGTAGCCTGCTGAGACAGGAAATGCACACCACGATGCACATTGGCATTGACCGAATAATATTCATCGGTTATGGCTTCAACCACTTGGCGCGGTTTCTGAGTGGTAGCCCCATTATCCAAATAAATAAGCGGCTTTCCATACACCTCCCGATCTAATATCGGAAAATCTTCTCTTATTTTTTGTATATCGTACATGGCGTCTTATTTACATATCGCACATCCCTGACATTTATTCAATTCACCACGGAAACGTTTTTCCACCAACAGATGCAAACGGTCTTTCAATGCATCCAGGCGGATCGTATCTATTACTTCATTGACAAAAGCAAACATAAGCAATAAACGTGCTTCCTTCAGACTGATACCACGTTGCTGCATATAGAACAACGCATTTTCATCCAGCTGACCGACAGTAGCTCCGTGAGAGCACTTTACGTCATCCGCATAAATTTCCAGTTGCGGCTGAGTGTACATATGGGCATCACGAGTAGCACAGAGGTTGCGGTTGGTTTGTTGGGAATTAGTATGTTGTGCTCCTTCACGTACCAATACTTTTCCGGCAAACGCACCTGTCGCCTGATCATCCAATACATATTTAAACAGCTCATTACTAGTGCAATCAGCAACCTTGTGGTCAATGAAAGTATGATTGTCCACCTGTTCATTCTTATCGGCAATGACCATACCACACAAATTGATCTCAGCTCCACGTCCGGCCAAAGTTACTTCAGTTGTATTACGCGTAGTACCGTTATGCAAAGTCATACCATTCAAAAGCACATTACTGTCTGCCTCCTGGTTCACATAGAGGTTACTGAAACGCACTGTGCTGGTATGGGTTTCTTCCAGTTCATAAAGATCGAAAGTAGCATTTTCTTTTGCAAAGACCTCAATAACCTGAGTAGAAAGGAAATTTACATTATCCATGGCATGATCACAAATCAACAGACGAGCCTGCGCACCTTCTTCCAGCACAACCAGCACACGGCGGTTCACCATAAAATTAACATCAGCACGCAATATGTTCACCAGTTGAATGGGTTTGTCCACCACCACGCCTTTCGGCACATACAGCATAAAGCCATCCTGGGCAAAAGTAGTATTGAAGGCGGTCACACCATCCTTGGAAGTATCTGCCAACTTGCCATAATACTGCTTGACCAAAGCCGGATATTGTTCAGACAGCTCTTTCAAACTGCCAAGCAACACTCCTTCCGGCAATTGTGCCTTCGGCAAAGCCTTACGATAAAAAGCATCGTTTACTACAAAATAAAGAGCGGTACTCATATTAGGTACATCGCACTTGAACACTTCATACGGATTCACCGGAATGTCAAGTCTGTTCAAATTCAAACCATAATCCGGCTCGAACAACTTGCTCACATCCGTATATTTATACTTCTCCTGTTTGCGGGTAGGGAAACCTAATTTTTCGAAATCTGCGAAAGCTTGCGCACGGGGAGCGTTCAGCACCTCGGCACTATGCCGGCAAATCATCGCCTCACATTGAGAAAAGCAATCTATGAGCATCACTCATCCACTGCATACACAATCGTCCGCGCATCCGCAAATTCATAACTGCACGTCACAAAGGAATACAAGTGGGAAACCTCCCCGTCTGGCAGTTCGCGAAACCGGCATCCCTCCGTCATTTCTTCTATATAAGAATGCATCTCCGACCGATCCGCAAATACCGTCCTACGCCGTTCCCCCTGACTGCCCGCAGTGACCGCTGCAATCAGACGGAGTGTCCGCCTTTTCCCATCTGGGAAATAGAGATAAGCCGTCCGATGCTTCTGGAAGAAATCTTCGTCTTTCAGGCGGATCAGCTCGGAAAACCGACTTCCGTCCTTCATATGATGCCCATAAAAAATCGAATGAAAATCCGATGCATCCGGTGCACTCTCGCAGTCCAGAAAGACAGTCCCGGCTGGATCTGGTTTTCCATCCAGCCCGATGCTGCGGTACGATTCATTGTCGGTTGTCTGGACAATCGGTTCGTCGATGTGAGTACCGGGAATGCGAATCCAGGCGATGACGTCGGCATTCTGGCATTTTAAGGCTGCGAAATCTGGCTGCCATATCGGCTCTGACGCATCTGAATCAGATTTTCCAGATAAATTCTGCTCTACATTTCCTTCAGATTGTGAATCTCTGTTTTCCGCCCTTCTAACCGCATCCCCCACACCATCCGCCAAAACCAGACATCCAATCACGATCAAAAAAGCACAGAAGATGCGGCGTGCCCAGCGGGCAGCGCCGTCTCCTGTGCGCTTCTTAGTACCCAAATTTTCCTTCCAGCGTGCAGGGCGGCCGCGTTACGCGCCAGCAGCTTGTTGGTCACATCGTCGGCCTTGTTCTGCAGGTCGAGAACCTTGCGCTGGTTGGACAGGCCCAGCGCGATCACCATCTGACTCTTCCACACCGGAATCGTGGTGGAGATGGTGGTGTCGATCTTGTCCACGATGGTCTGGTCCGCGTTCTGGATGATTTTGATCTGCGGCGCGGTCTGCAAGGTAACCACGCTGATGCGGTCGAGGTCGTCGAGTCGCTTGGCAAAACGGTCGAGCCGTCTGCCAGCTGATGTGCGCCGTCCGATAACTGATCCACACCGTCGATCACTGCGTCGGTACCATCACTTAACGCGTTGACGCCATCGTTGAGCTTCTGATTGTTGGAAACCAGTTCTGCACTTCCGTTCTTAAGCTGCGCCACACCGGATGTCAGTGCCGGTACCGCATCTGCCAGACTCTTGGTACCATTAGCCAGTGCTCTCGCTCCGGTTACCAGACTGTATCCGCCCGAGCTCTGCTGCTCGATGCTTGCAGCCATCGTGGACTTTGTCTGTTCTGCCGCTGATACGGCTGCCGTTCCGGCCGCTGCTTTCGCTCCGCTTACTGCCGCTTCTCCGGCTGCTGCCTTCGCTCCGCTTACTGCTGCCTCTTCGGCTGCTGCTTTCGCCCCGGTTACCGCTGCCTCTCCGGCTGCCAGCTTCGCTCCGCTTACTGCTGCCTCTCCGGCTGCCAGCTTCGCTCCGCTTACTGCTGCCTCTCCGGCTGTTGCCACCGCTGCCCGCTTTGCCGTATCTGCAACACCCTGTGCCAGAGTATCTACCGCTCCGCCCATCGCATTTGTGATCGTTGTGCCGAACTGCGCTGCAATAGCCTGCTGTGCGGCTGCAAGTTCAGCCTGGCATCCTGTATCTGACATGATCTCAGCCAGTGTCTTGTCCGGATGTGCCTGCATCACCTGCGCAAGTGCCGCACCACTAATCAGGGTCTGCACATCCGCGGAAGATGTCAGGGAGCCTGTCATGCTGCTCATCGTTGTGCCGATCTCCTGCGCTGCCTGATTCTTGATCGCTTCTGCCTGACCATTATCAAACGTTGCAGCCGCCTGCTGCGCCGCCTGATTCTTGATTGCTTCTGCCTGGCCGTCCACCACCTGTACTGCCTGATTCCTGATCGCTTCTGCCTGACCGTCTACCACCTGTGCTGCCTGATTCCTGATCGCTTCTGCCTGACTGTCTACCACCTGTGTTGCCTGGCTTCTGATTGCTTCTGCCTGTGCATCCACCACAGCCTCTGCCTGGCTCTTGATCGCTTCTGCCTGTGCATCTACAACGGCGGACGCCTGGTTTTTAATTCCTTCTGCCTGGCTGTCCACTGCGGCGGATGCCTGGCTTTTGATTCCTTCTGCCTGCGCATCCACTGCGGACGATGCCTGTGTCTGCATCGCTGCCTTCTCCTGATCGGTGAAGGAAGTCTTTAAGGTATTGTCCAACAGTTCTACACCGTCCGCAATCGTTGCCGCGCTGCTGTTCAATGTGCCAACGCCGTTAGACAATGTCGGAATGCTGTCGGAAAGCTGCGTGATACCGCTTGCGATTTTTCCGGCTCCGTCCGTGTATGCATGAACGCCGGACTGCAGGGTGCCAACGCCGTCCTTAAAGTCGCCCATCTTGGACTTCAAGGTGTCTACGCCGTCTGCCAGTTCTGCAGAACCGTCGGTCAGCTGATCCATCGCGTCTGTGAGTGTGTCAAATACCTCATCCAGCTTCGAGGTGTCATTGTCGCTGTCGGCGCTGATGAAGTTTGTAGCATTCATAACCACCGTCATCGTGGTATCAAGCTTGAAGTTCTCAACCTTTGCCTTTACTTCCACGTAATCCGGAATGGTGACATCCCCGTCGAAATCGTCGTCCTTTACGTTCAGGCTTTCCTTCAGCCCCGGAAGTGCATAGCCAACTACGACATTGTTGCTTCCGTCGGAGATCACCTTACCGTTTTCCACCTCGATATCCGAGAATTCATCTCCGAGGATCATGCCGCTGACTGCCATAAACGGTACATAGATGTCTTCGCCTTTTCCGTCAATCTTCGCTGTCACTTTCTGGTTGTTCGTGTAGTCGAACCGTATCGTAACCTCACCGGATTTTCCGGCAAGCTCCTCCGGCGTCACTTCCTTGCCGTCCAGATAGTAGGTCAGCTTCTGTGTCACCGGCAGCTCGCTCGCTGACGTTCCCTGGTAGAAAATGTCATTGCCGTCTGCCTGCCATGTCACCTTATTGCCGCTTTGTGTAAAGGTCTCATCGCCTTTTACATTTTCAATATCTTTTAATGTGGATGCATCTTCAAGCGTATCCTTGTCATCGTTGTTGATCAGATGATCGGAGACAATGATTTTCTGCTCCTTGCCGGTATTGTCGGCAATGACATATACTGTCTCTTCTTTTCCGATCTCTTTCCCGCTTACATGGCTTCCGTTATCCAGCAGATCCTTTAAGCTGCTCTCGGCATCTTCCGTATCTTCCGTCTCCTCAGAAACTTCCGTCTCCTCCACGGTCTCTGTGGCAGCGCTGCCTGCCTTTGCCGCATTCACACTGTAAACGGAGGAACCTGTTGCAACAAGCGTAACGACCAGGACTCCGGCAATAATGCGGATTGCATATCTATTTTTGAATTTTGATTTTAACTCTGGTAATTTCATGGTTTTTACCTTCCTTTCCCGTTACTGTACCGATACATTGTTTTCCGACACATTCACCGTCGTGCCCTTTTTCTTGCGAAATCCCATGCTCGTCGCACAGATCAGTTTATCAAAAATCATAAACATGGACGGCAGAATGAAAATAACGACAAACATACTGATGATTGCTCCGCGTGCCATCAGAATACACAGGGAACTGATCATATCAATATTGGAATACATGCCGACACCGAAGGTCGCTGCAAAGAAGCTGAGCGCACTGACAATGATCGACTGGATGGAACTGCGAAGTGCCGTCGCAATCGCTTCCTTCTTGTCCGCTCCGTTGTAGCGAAGCTTCTTGTACTTTGTTGTCATGAGAATCGCATAATCGACCGTCGCGCCGAGCTGAATCGTACCGATGACGATAGAAGCGATAAACGGCAGCGTCGTGTGCGTATATGCCGGAATACCCATGTTGATAAAAATGGCGAACTCAATGACCGCCACCAGAATGACCGGCAGTGATACCGACTTAAATACCAGTGCGATAATCACGAAAATTGCACCGATCGACACGATGCTGACTGTCTTAAAGTCCTGATCTGTGATCTCAATCAGATCCTTCGTACACGGTGCCTCACCGATTAACATGGCAGAGGAATCATATTTTTTGATGATATTGTTGATCTCCTCGCACTGCGCGTTCACTTCATCAGAAGCAACCGCATATTCCGAGCCGACCACCATCATCTGATAATCGCCGTTGATCAGAACGTCTTTTACATCATCCGGGATAAACTCCCTCGGGATGCCTGGTCCTACCAGCGAGTCAAAGCCAAGCGCCATCTTCACGCCATCCACCTTGCTGATCTCATCCAACATTGCGCTGGCATCTTTTGCGGAGAGACTGCTGTCCGCAATGATCATATGCGTCGCACCCATCTCAAAATCATCATTCAGCTTATCGTTTGCAGTGATACTGCTTAAGCTCTTCGGCAGTGTTCCCGCAAGATCGTAATACACATCCGTATGCGTGTAACCGTAAATTGCCGGGCCCAACACCACCAGGAATACGATCAGGAATGCGCCGTAATGCCGCACGATCCAGTCTGCAATCCGTCCCAGATCCGGGATGATAACCTTGTGCTTCGTCTTCTCGATCGCCTTGTCAAATACAAGCAGCAGCGACGGCAGCACCGTAACGCAGCAGATAACGCCGAGAACAACACCCTTTGCCATGACAATTCCAAGATCCATACCAAGTGTAAAGCTCATGAAACACAGTGCCACGAAACCAGCCACCGTCGTGATGGAGCTTCCGACCACCGATGTGATCGTATTAGAAATCGCATGCGCCATCGCACGTTTTTTATCTCCCTGAAAACGCTCCTGCTGCTCTTCGTAACTGTGCCAGAGGAAAATGGAATAATCCATCGTCACACCCAGCTGTAAGACCGCCGCGAGCGCCTGTGTCACATAGGAAATCTCTCCCTTGAAAACATTGGTGCCCAGATTGTATACAATTGCCATTCCGATACTGAGCAAAAAGAAAATCGGCGCCAGAGCCGAATCCATCGTAAGTGACAGGACAATGACTGCCAGTACAACCGCAATCAGCACATAGACCGGTGTCTCCTTGTTCGACAGATTCTTGATATCTGTAACCACTGCCGACATACCGCTGATATAGCACTGATCTTTTACCACACCGCGCAGTTCCTCAATCGCATCCATCGTCTCGTCCGCGGACATCGATGTATCGTATAACACTGCGAGCAAGGTGCTGTCCTTCTCATCATTATTAAAGAAATCATAGATCTCATCCGGCAGCATCTCCATCGGAATGCTGATGTCCGCCAGTGAATCGTACCAGATCACTGATTTTACGTGAGGAACTTCCTCCATCTGCTCCCGCATTGCAGATATGTCCTTCGCGTCCATACCCTCCACTACACAAAACGAGAATGCTCCCGTTCCAAACTCGTCAAGCAGGAGATCCTGCCCCTTCATCGTCTCAATCTCTTCCGGCAGATATGTCAGGATATCATAATTCACTCTCGTGTTAAAATATCCGATTGCCGACGGTATCAATAAGAAAATACTGAGAATCAGAATCGGTATTCGCAGCTTGACGACCGCTTTTCCAAATTTAATCATGGTCCCTCTCTCCTTTCCATAAAAGCATTGTATAAAAAAAAGACCGAATATGAAAATATTCAATCTTTTCTCCGTGTAT